>ERZ772979.49-NODE-49-length-100644-cov-10.812872_pt1 | contig 100644 bp, 85 predicted proteins | sample MGYA00511130_ERZ772979 | MGnify/ENA primary metagenome ERZ772979 (study PRJEB29015, sample SAMEA2738103) | human oral metagenome | biome: human oral; feature: human-associated habitat; material: saliva | place: China | collected 2186 ...
GAATACCTCGCCAGTCAACGCAAGCGCTGATCTGTCGAAGGAACGAGTGCTTCATCCGGTCGCGACGCACCTACGTATAAATTTGCAGGAAGCTCGGAGCGGATTCGGTTTGTTTGGTAGGCATAGCTATATATACGACTATTTCGGTTATAAAGACGCTAAATATCAGCGATATACGAAGTAACCACAACCCTATATACCTTTGAAATACCGTGCAATGGTCTCTAACCAGTCAAATGCTATGAAATACCTATGAGAATATGAATCTATCAGACTTGAGGATCACGTAGCCTGTGTAATCCGAGATGGGTAATCATTGTTCCGTTAAGGTGAGGTAGGGGAGAGTTCTCTAATCAGAGTTTGGCATAAGAAGTAGGATGTGCGGTGTTGTATGAGATTGCCCTTGGTTGCTGAATATAGCTTATTTAAAGGGTTGGTGATAAGGGCAGAAGAGTTACTATAAGTCTCTGTGGCGAGTTATGGTAACTTGTTGCGATGAGTTACCATAAGTCTTTAAAACGACTTACCATAACTTGTTGTGACGAGTTACCACAACTCGCTGAGTATTCTTTTTCTTACTCTCTATTATATTTGTTATCAATTTGTTATATGGGTTCTGGAGGTGCTCCTTGAGCTGTCACAAGATGATGCTCTATCTCCCTTTTGTATGTGGGAGGTGGCGATTATACCTGTGGAGCAATGGTGAGTGCTTTGCTCATCAGCGAGAGTGATGAGGACTTAGGTGGAGGGGAAAACAAAGCTAGGCTTTCCTTGTTAGGCGACGAAAGGGTATCTTTGCACATATTTTCAAGGAAATGACAAGCAGATTATTTGATCTCGTTCAAGGCGTCCGGTATCAATCCCCCAGCCAGACGAGTACAATCGAAGCAATCAAAATAACGCAGATAACTGAAGATTCACGCCGAGTTACACCTGGGACTCTCTTCGTCGCACTGCGAGGCGTGCATGCTGATGGACATCTGTTTGTAGCGAAAGCTATTGAAGCTGGAGCGTCAGCTGTGGTTGTAGAGGAGTTGCCGAAGGAACAAGTGGAGGGTGTCGTGTACCTAGTCGTTGAAGATACGGCAAAGGCTCTTGGAGAACTGAGTGCACGTTGGGAAGGAAATCCATCGGAGAGACTGACGGTCGTTGGGGTAACAGGTACGAATGGAAAGACTACGATAGCTACCTTGCTCTATCGCCTCTTTCGTTCGGCAGGATATCGCTGCGGACTCATCAGCACGGTATGCAACTATATTGAGGACGAACCTAAAGCAGCGACGCATACCACACCTTCTGCCCCTGAGCTACAGCGACTCCTCCGCCAGATGAAGGATGCTGGATGTACACATGTTTTCATGGAGGTTAGCTCTCATGCGATGGCACAGCATCGTACGGCAGGTGTGCATTTCAGTGGTGGGATTTTCACGAACTTGACCCGAGATCATCTCGATTATCATGGCACCGTTGAGGCCTATCTCAAGGCAAAGAAGAGCTTTTTCGATGGTCTCGATAAGGATGCTTTTGCTCTGACCAATCTCGATGAGAAAAGTGGCCCGGTGATGCTACAGAATACACGAGCAAAGAAGTACAGCTATGCTCTGCGTAACCCAGCTGACTACAAAGCTCGTATCCTAGAGCGTTACCCCTATGGCACCTCCATTGAGCTCTGTGGTAAGGAGGTGCTTGTTCAGCTTATTGGAGACTTCAATGTCTACAATATCCTAGCAGTCTATGCTAGTGCCCTGCTCCTTGGCATGGATCAGGACGAGGCTCTTCGCCACATCAGTACACTGAAGGCTGTGGATGGACGCTTCCAGACCTTTATCTCTCCTCATCGAGGATATATCGCCATAGTGGACTATGCCCATACACCAGATGCACTCGTCAATGTGCTAGATACAATCAGAGAGATTAAAGGGAAGGATGCCAAGGTCATTTGTGTCGTTGGCTGTGGAGGAGATCGTGACAAGGGGAAGCGTCCTATCATGGCGCATGAGGCAGCCTTACGCTCAGAGAAGCTCATCCTTACTTCAGACAACCCTCGTACGGAGAAGCCTGAGACCATCATTCAAGAGATGCTCGATGGGCTTTCCTCCAGCGAGCAGAGTCGTACACTCAAGATCACTGATCGAGCTGAAGCTATCCGAACAGCGACTATGCTTGCAGATCGAGGAGATATTATCCTCGTTGCAGGTAAGGGGCACGAGACGTATCAGGAGATCAATGGAGAGCGCCATCACTTCGATGATCGAGAGGTAATCAAAGCTCAGTTCGCACAAGAAGTTTAACCCTACCTAACGTTAGAGTATGATTTATCATTTATTTGACTTTCTCACACGCCAAGGGATTGTTTTCCCTTTCTCACGCCTCTTTACCTACGTCTCTTTTCGTGTAGGGCTTGCAGTTATCCTGGCACTCTTAATCAGTACAATCTTAGGGAGTAAGCTCATCAAGTACCTCCAGCGTAAACAGATCGGCGAACTCGTACGTGACCTCGGACTCGAAGGTGAGCAGGCGAAAAAAGGTACGCCTACGATGGGTGGAATTATCATTATTCTCGCTATCCTCATCCCAACACTACTGTTTGCTCGTCTTGATAATATCTACATCATTCTTATGATTGTGACTACTGTCTTGATGGGACTGCTGGGCTTCGCTGATGACTACATCAAGGTTTTCAAGAAGGATAAGAACGGGCTGAAAGAGCATTACAAGATCTTTGGACAGGTGTTCCTTGGGCTAATTGTCGGTGTGACGCTTTACCTCAGCCCGTCGGTTGTCATCAAGCGCAATAGTGAGGTCATACGTGAGGGGAATGCTCGTGAGATTCGTTTTGAGACGACGGACACGAAGAGCTTTCAGACCTCTGTCCCCTTCGTTAAAGATAATAACCTTGATTACTCTGAAATCCTACCAATTGATGACCCTGCGGTGAAGAAAATCGTTGGCGTCACAATCTTCATCATGATGACGGTGTTTGTCGTCATGTTGCTCTCTAACGGCGTAAATCTCACCGATGGCGTCGATGGATTAGCCTCAGGCTCCTCTGCCATTGTGGGCGTTGTGCTTGGCGTCTTAGCCTACGTCTCCTCGCACCACGATATGGCAGGCTATCTCAATACGATGTTTATCCCTGGAGCAGAAGAACTGGTAATCTTTGCCTCGACACTTGTCGGTGCAACAATTGGTTTCCTCTGGTATAACTCTTATCCTGCACAGGTCTTCATGGGCGATACGGGTAGCCTTGCTCTTGGTGGAATAATCGGGGTCTTTGCCATCCTTATCCGCAAGGAGCTACTCCTGCCAATCCTCTGTGGCATATTCATTGCCGAATTTACCTCCTCGTTCATCCAGCGTTTCTATTACAAGTTCACACGAATGCGTACAGGCACAGGAGTGCGTGTTTTCAAGATGGCTCCCCTGCACCATCACTTCCAGCTACCTGGTGGGACTGCTGCCAACAGTCTATTAAAAAAGCCCGTGGACAAGATACCTGAAGCTAAGCTCACGATGCGCTTCTGGCTCGTTGGGATTATTCTAGCCGTCCTGACCATTGTTACGCTTAAAATCCGCTAGGCTTCGACGGGATGATCCAAATAGGAGATAAGATTGTCAGCCAGGATATTTTTGATGTCCTCTTCGCTTGTGACTATGCTGCGTGCAAAGGTGCTTGCTGTGTAGAGGGAGATAGTGGTGCGCCCCTTGATCCAGGTGAGGCAGACCAGCTGCGTAAGTACCTTCCCCTCGTCGAACATTTGCTTTCTCCGCAGGCCAAAGCCATTATTGCCGAGCAAGGCGTGAGTTACTTCGACGAGGATGGAGACGAAGTGACCTCGATCGTGCATGGGAAAGACTGCGTCTTCACCACTTATGACGAGCATGGGAACTGTAGGTGTGCCTACGAAATGATCTATTATGAAGGGAAGAGTGACTTCATCAAGCCGATTAGTTGCCAGCTTTATCCGATCCGCTTGACACGCTACAAGGACTTTACGGCCGTCAATTACCACAAGTGGTCCATTTGCAAGTGCGCCCTAAAACGAGGAAAACAGCTACAGCTCCCCGTCTACAAATTCCTAGAGGGTCCGCTCACTCGGGCCTTCGGTGAAGAATGGTATGCTCAGCTTGAGGACGTCGCTCGCCTGCTACAAGAAGAACAACTTGAGGGAGTCTCCTTGAAGTAGGGAGCTAAAAACTAAGAGCTAGGAGAACGACTGGTATGCAGAAAAGAAGGATTGAGAATAAACTGTGGGAATACGGTATTTAACAACACCCACAAGGGGAGGAAGGCTATACCAGGTTTTCTGATTGTATTTGGGTGAAGGAAAGTATATCTCTACCGCTAATAACATTATTATGTACATAAAGGAGCTTACACCACTGCTCGTTGTTATTCTTCTCCTCCTATATTTGTGTCTCGTCAGATGGAGGTCAGCGAAGTACAAAGGGCAGATTGGAGAAAAGTGTGTTTCCTCAATTCTATCAACCCTTCCTAGTAACTACTATCTGTTTAACAATATATACCTTCAGAATGGAACCCACTCTACCCAGATAGACCATGTAATCGTATCTCCTTACGGCATCTTTGTTATCGAAACAAAGAATTACAAGGGCTGGATCTATGGCACAAAGCACGGTGAGTACTGGACACAAAATATATACGGGGTAAGATACTCACTCCAAAATCCAATCAGGCAGAACTATGTCCATACAAGTGCGTTACAAGAGCTGTTGGGGATACCTCTGGATATGTTCATTCAGGTTGTGGTATTCATGGATAAGGCAGAGCTAAAAGGAGAGCAGAACGATGGGGTTGTGTACTTGAGCCAGTTGCAGGACTTCGTCTTGAGTCATTCGGTAGAACGGCTAACGGCTGAAGAGGTAGAGTCATTCACGGCTCTTCTCCTCTCTAGCTGTGTCCGAGATACGAACATGGAGAAGCGGCATATCTTGAGTGTCCAGCAGAGGATACAAGAGCGACAGAGACTGATTGAAAGCCACGTTTGTCCGAGGTGTGGGGGAAGACTGATCGTACGCTACGGAGCGTATGGCTCATTCCTGGGTTGTAGCAGTTTCCCGCGTTGTCGTTTCACGCTCTCACTTAGGGATAGCTGATTTTCGCTCTCTTTTTCTTTTTGGGACAACTTGCCTATCTCTATTCTTCTTGTTATCGCTTATATATTCGATAAATGCAAGGAGCGTGACACCCGACTTGAGTGCCACGCTCCTTGCGTTTTTTTTAATGAGGAATAATGGTGGGGCGTCTTATTCCTTGACTTCCCAATAAGGATCCTTCATCAGGATATCTTCGAGTGTGCGGATACCAGGCTTCTGCGCCTTTACTTCTTCAATCTGTTGCGCGACCGCTTCGTCGTAGCTGATGTCCGCTACATCACGAATTACCCCGAAGGCAACAGGCATCTCATCTCCTGTCGTCCCCATCATCGCAAGCATCGTATGCAGTGTGGGGTCTACTTCGTGAGCATCGTGTGTCAAGACATCGTCCAGCGTGTACCCATCCTCGCCAATGGTCACAGCCTTTAGACGTAGGCCATCGAGGACAATTCCCTTGTTCTTCTCCTTGCCAAAGACCATCTTCTCGCCGTGGCGTAGGGTGATCGAACGATCGTCACGCACTTCACGCTGTGAGACGCCCTTGTGGGTACCATCGTTGAAGATTACGCAGTTCACTAGTACTTCTACTACAGAGGCTCCCTTGTGACGAGCACTCTCGAGCATACATTGCCCAAGGAGCTTCATGTCAATGTCCAGTGAGCGTGCGAAGAATCGTCCGCGTGCACCGAAGCAAAGCTCTGCTGGGATGAACGGATCCTCCACCGTGCCGTAGGGCGAACTCTTAGAGACAAAGCCTCGTGCGGAAGTCGGGGAGTACTGTCCTTTTGTTAGCCCATAGATACGGTTATTGAAGAGAATGAAGTTCAGATCCACATTACGCCTTATGGCATGGATGAAGTGGTTACCACCAATGGCGAGGCTATCACCGTCCCCTGTGGCAATCCAGACACAAAGGTCAGGGCGTGCCGTTTTTAGTCCAGTGGCAATAGCAGCTGCACGACCATGGATGGTGTGGAAGCCATAGGCATTCACATAATAGGGTAGACGTGATGAACAGCCAATCCCAGAGATGACAGCTGTCCTCTCTGTTGGGATGCCGAGGTCAGCCATAGCCTTCTGCAGGGTAGCAAGCACCCCATGGTCTCCACAGCCTGGGCACCAGCGTACGTATTGGTCACTCTTAAAGCTCTTGGCGTCTAACTTAACGCCACTTTCTTGCGTATCCATTGCTGTTACTCCTCGATAAGTTTAATGAAATCTTCGACTAGCTGGGAGAGGACAAAGGGTTGCCCTGTCACCTCATTGTGTTGATGAGGTGCAAAGTCGGGAATAATCCCTCGTAGGTAGCGTGCGAACTGACCGCTGTTTTGCTCGGCTACAACGACCTTTTTATAGCGACGTAGTAGCTCCTCTGTGTTGAGTGGGAGCGGATTGATGAAGCTGAAGTGCAGGTGTGCAATCTTATATCCACGCTCGCGTACCTTGTGCGTAGCTTCGTAGAGGTGTCCGTATGTACCGCCCCAGCCTACTACGAGGAGCTCTGCATCCTGATCCCCTTCTACCTCGAGCTGGGGGATACAGTTAGCGATATAGTCTACCTTCTCCTGACGTGTCTTGACCATGAGAGCATGATTATCAGCATCTGTACTGATAGCGCTGGTCGTGTAATTCTTCTCTAGACCACCGAGACGATGCTCGAAGCCTGGAGTACCAGGGACAGCCCAATAGCGGACCTTGGTCTCTTGATCGCGGAAGAAGGGCTTCCAGTTCTCAGCTGTTACTCCTTCGGGAAGCTTGGAGACGTAATTAGGTTCGATTGTAGGAAGACTCTTTAGATCAGGTATACGCCATGCTGAGGAGCCGTTGGCGATGAAGGAATCGGTGAGTAGGATGACAGGAGTCATGTGCTCTACTGCGATCTTCGCAGCCCAATAGGCATAGAGGAAGCATGTATCGGGGGTCGTAGCAGCTACGACTGGCATGGGAGCCTCGCCATTACGTCCATAGAGCGCCTGCATGAGGTCGGTTTGCTCGCTCTTGGTAGGTAGACCAGTTGAAGGACCTCCTCGCTGCACGTCGATGATCACTAGTGGAATCTCTGCCATCACAGCTAGACCAGTAGCTTCACCCTTTAGAGCCAGCCCTGGGCCAGAGGTTGTTGTGACTGCCAAGTCACCAGCAAAGGAAGCTCCAATAGCAGTACAGATACCTGCGATCTCATCCTCTGCCTGCACGGTCTTTACCCCGAGTGCCTTGTGCTTAGCGAGCTCATGAAGGATATCCGTAGCAGGAGTGATGGGATAACTACCAAGGAAGAGGTCTAGGCCAGCGCGCTCAGAGGCAGCGATTAGACCATAGGCGGTTGCCTTGTTCCCATTGATGTCGAGATAGCGACCAGGGATTGGCTTCTGCGTCTCAATGCGGAAGATACTCGCAGAAGCATGTGTGTTGTGCCCGAAGTCATAGCCATGATTAAGTGAGGCTATGTTGGCATCACGTAGGGCAGGTTTCTTGCCGAACTTACGGTCGAGGAACTGCTCAGCAGGGCCTAATGGACGATCACAGAGCCAACAGATTAGCCCTAGAGCAAACATGTTCTTACAGCGCAGGGCGGACTTAGCATCCAGCCCGAAGTCCTTCAGCCCTTCCTTGACAATGGAGGAGATAGGGGCAGGGATGACTTGTTGAGTCTTCAGACCAAGTTCCTCAAACGGCTCCTCGGTGATGTACTCTGCCTTACGGAGGTCATTGGCAGTGAAGGAATCGGTATCAATGATGATGATCGAGTCCTTCTTGAGATAGCCCACACTGACCTTCAGTGCTGCAGGGTTCATAGCCACAAGGATGTCGGCTCGTTCCCCAGGGGTGCGTACTGCACGAGAGCCAATCTGTACCTGATAGCCCGAGACTCCACTGAGTGTACCTTGTGGCGCTCGTATCTCGGCAGGGAAGTCAGGGAAGGTCGAGATGGTGTTCCCCGTCATGGCGGAAAGATCAGAGAAAATTGTCCCCGTCAACTGCATACCATCACCCGAGTCTCCAGAGAAACGGATGACGATGTCTTTGAGCGTTTTGACCGCTTTCTGTTCGTCCATAGTTGTTTATATATCGTGTATGTGTCTTTGCAGTACGAGCCCGAGCTCTCGTGAGGGAGCCGTATCTATGTAGATTACCGTTAAGTGACCGAGTTCGTTCAACGCTGACATTCTGTTCGCATCTAATGTGCTTCACAAAGCTAGTGAATAAAGTACATCTAAGCAAATTACTCTATTGGCTAGCCTCGAAACATAATTATATCTGTATTTCAGTGGGAAACTCTCCAATATGGATATCCCTTTGTGCATAATAATTAACGTTTCTAGGCTGTAACCTTTCTAATCTAGACCTTACATACTATAAGCCCTACTAACCCTTTTCTGTTATGCTTTATCCTCCAACTTTTGAGGTTGATTGCTAGTAAATTGTATGGATTAGGTATAGTCCCTGGGCTTCACTTGTGAGTTCATATTGATTGACCTCTTTTGGTATCCCATCTAGATGTGGTGTAATTCACTCGTATCTAAAATGTTGTATTGCTTTCTGAAAGTGCCTGTTACGAGTTATGGTAACTCGCTTCGACAAGTTATGGTAAGTCGTTCAAACGAGTTGTGGTAAGTCGTTTCAGAGAGTTATGGTAAGTCATCGAGACGACTTACCATAACTCGTCGCTCTTCCCTATAAGAGGCTTATAAAGAGGTTATTACAATGGGTCTCAATCCTGGCTATGCCTTTACCGCTGGCGGAGATGTATAGTAGACTATAACTTCTTAATAATAAGCCTACTAATTGTTCCTATAGAAACATTATGCCTCACTCTAAATCCGGTAGAGCAGGTGTATATGTTACAGCAGAAATGTTGTCTTGGGGGGGGGGTGGTCTAGTTTCCTTAGGGGAAACTAGAGATGCCCTATTGCTCTGAGTAGATCGTTTGGCGCATCGGGATGATACCAGCGCACCTCGGGGTCTCGCTTCCACCACGTAAGTTGCTTGCGAGCATAGTGGCGGCTGTTGCGCTGGATGAGGCGGATAGCTTCGTCAAGAGGGATTGTGCCATCGAAGTAGGCAAATAGTTCCTTATATCCCACCGTATTCAGAGCATTCAGGTGACGATAGGGGTAGACTGCTCGAGCCTCAGCCTCCAGCCCCAATGACATCATCTGAAGTACCCGCTCATCAATGCGGGCATAGAGCTCCTCACGCTCTCGGCTTAAGCCCACCTTGATGATATCGAAAGGACGAGACTTTGCCTGCCCTGTATGGAAGGAAGAAAATGGTCGCCCCGAGGAGAGGCAGACCTCGTAGCCATGTAGGATACGCTTGTAGTTGTGGTGATCTACTGTGGCATAGTATCTGGGGTCAAGGTGCTCCAGTTCGGAGAGGATAGGAGCTAGCCCCCCCGTCTCATAGCGATGCCAGACCTCTGCCCGAATAGCAGGATCCACGTCGGGTATCTCATCGATACCTCGGCATACAGCATCTATGTACATCATCGAGCCACCCGAGAGGAGCTGAATAGGGTGGTCAGAGAAGAGTTTTTCTAGCAGATGTAACACGTCGACCTCGTAGCTGGCGGCACTATATCCCTCAGTGACACTGTGCGTCCCTACGAAGTAATGAGGCACAGCAGCCCGCTCCTCTGGAGTCGGGGCTGCTGTGCCTATAGGTAGCTCACGATAAATCTGTCGGGAGTCTGCTGAGAGGATACTACAGCCTAGCTTGCTGGCGAGCTGCACACCTAGAGCGGTCTTCCCTACACCCGTAGGGCCTAGGAGCACTACGAGCGTAGGACGCTGGTCTCTAGTAGAGGCTCTCTGCATCAGCTATATCGAAGCCTTCGAGGTCGATATCACCCTCGTCGATGGAGTCCTCTTCTAGGCTATCCTCATCCCACACCTCTCCCGAGGCTGGAGCGACAGAGCGAGAGGCGGCCACATCTATGGAGGCAAGTTGCTGAGGAGCCTTGCCCTCAGAATGGGTGATGATGGGCTTGTCGAGGCTCTTCCCTGGGATCATCTCTACGAGCTCGATGAAGAAACCTCGCTCAGAGAGCATATCGAAGACGAAGAAGAGGTGCTGCCCCTTGTGATCAAGTAGCTCCTCAAGGGGGGTACTCTCCATCAGATAGCTATCATACTCGGAGCCCATCCCCATATCCATCATCGTGACCTCCTGCTCCTTCTGCCAAGCTTCGTCGCAGATGTGGAAGGTAGTCAGCTCATCATGGGCATAGCCTACCGCATCGAGGATGAAATTATTCAGCTCGAGGAACGTGGCTTCGGAGTCGATCTGTAGCTCTCGCTTGAAGTAGTCATTCTCATCGGAGAGCATTAATAGACGATAGATCATTCGGAAATCGGTATACTAAGGGTGAGTAATTACTTCGTAGCAGGGGTGAGGCGCAGATGGAGCTCATCGAGCTGCTCTTGATCAATAAGCGAAGGTGCATCGATCATCACGTCACGCCCAGCATTATTCTTGGGGAAGGCGATACAGTCTCGGATGCTATCCAGCCCAGCAAAGAGCGAGACGAAGCGGTCAAGACCATAAGCCAAGCCCCCGTGGGGAGGAGCACCATACTTGAAGGCATTCATTAGGAAGCCGAACTGCTCCTGAGCCTTCTCTGGCGTAAAGCCAAGCAGGTCAAACATACGTGCCTGGAGCTTGCTGTCGTGGATACGGATCGATCCACCACCGACCTCTACGCCGTTGATGACCATATCATACGCATTGGCACGTACTGCACCTGGATCGCTATCCAGTAGGGGAATATCCTCGGGCTTGGGCGAGGTGAAGGGATGATGCATTGCGTAGAAGCGCTGTGTCTCCTCATCCCACTCGAAGAGCGGGAAGTCTACCACCCAGAGGCAGGAGAACTTCTTCTTGTCTCGTAGTCCCAACTGCGAGCCCATCTCTAGTCGGAGCTCCGAAAGCTGCTTCCTTACCTTCATAGCATCACCACCCGAGAGGATGAGGATGAGATCGCCAGCCTTGGCACCAGTCTCTGTGGCTAGACGCAGGAGCGTCTCCTGGGTGTAGAACTTATCGACACTGCTCTTGACCGTACCATCAGTCTCTACACGGGCATAGACCATGCCCGAGGCTCCGACCTGAGGACGCTTCACGAAGTCCGTGAGTGCATCCAGCTGCTTGCGGGTATAGCTAGCGGCACCTGGCGCAACGATTGCCCCGATGTAGGCTGCGTTATCAAAGACTGAGAAGCCATGCCCCTGTAATACATTCTTCACCTCTACGAACTCCATGCCGAAGCGTGTGTCGGGCTTATCAGAGCCGTAGCACTTCATCGCCTCATGCCAGCTCATGCGAGGGAAGGGCATGGGGATATCCAGATTGAGCAGTTCCTTGAAGAGGTACTGCGTCATGCCCTCAAAGATAGAGAGTACATCCTCCTGCTCTACGAAACTCATCTCACAGTCGATCTGTGTGAACTCAGGCTGGCGGTCAGCACGTAGGTCTTCATCACGGAAGCACTTCACGATCTGGAAGTAGCGGTCGAAGCCACTGACCATGAGGAGCTGCTTGAAGGTCTGCGGGGACTGTGGTAGGGCGTAGAACTGGTTAGGGTTCATACGTGAGGGGACGACGAAGTCACGAGCACCCTCGGGGGTGGACTTGATGAGGACAGGGGTCTCTACCTCAAGGAAGCCTTCGGCATCGAGGTAGCGACGTACTGCTAGAGCGAAGCGGTGACGTAGCTCGAGGTTGGACCTCACGCAGCTACGGCGTAGGTCAAGGTACCGGTACTTCATCCTGAGGTCATCACCTCCATCGGTATCATCCTCGATCGTGAAGGGAGGTACCTCCGAAGGGTTGAGGATACGAAGGGATGCAACGGCAATCTCAATATCGCCCGTAGGGAGTTTAGGGTTCTTGTTCTCACGCTCGGAGACTGTGCCCACAATCTGGATCACATACTCACGTCCGAGCTTCTCGGCCTCGGCGACAAGTGCCTCTCCGACAACAGCCTCATTGAAGACGAGCTGTGTGATGCCATATCTATCTCTTAGGTCGATGAAGGTCATCCCCCCCATACGACGTGCCTTCTGAACCCAACCAGCGAGCGTCACCTGCTCCCCGACGTTGCTGAGGCGCAGTGCGCCACAGGTAGTAGTACGATACATATCTATTGCTTCTCTTTTGTGGAGGAATTATCAGGAGAATAGCCTGTTCCTCGCAATGCTAAATGACGTTTATGGTACAAAAATACAAAGATTATGGGGAGAAAAGCTAAGTATAAAGAGATGCACATTCCGTCCATGAGGACAATAATAGGGGAAAAGATTACATCCAGAGGACGGACTACCTCCCGGTTGTAAAACCTTAAATGGTGTATGTTGTTGGTACTGAGTTGATTATTTTAGATTTGAGGTGGGAATGAAGGTTGCAGTTACTCAGTCAGATTGATTGCCATTGTAACTACTTGTACCTCGGGTGTTTGTGGGGATGTGTGACGAGTTACCATAAGTCGTAGTAGCGACTTACCATAACTCTCTGCGGAGAGTTACTATAACTCGTTTGAGCGAGTTACCATAACTTGCTGAAGCGAGTTGCCATAACTCGTAGTGGGTACTTTTTGTTTATGATACAATGGTTTGATTTTGAGTGTATTATTTGACCTTTATCGGTGCGGAAAAAGTAGATGTTGATTGGGGGGAATTATGCGTATTTGAATATCCTATTCTTAACTACAAACGGGATAAACTTGTCATAACTCGTCTTTGTACATTATTAATTATATATAGTGTGTTCTTGTCTCTTCACAGAAATACGCTTCATTCGATATTGTATGTGGTATCCTCATGTAGTGCATGCTAGTATGGGAGCGATGTCACCTCTTCGAGAGAGTCATGGTCAATCAGATTCGTTCGAGATTTACTCGTGCCTAGAGGATGTGCTGAAGGTGAGAAAGAGGAGGCTCTACAATCAGCTTCGTAAATGTGTAGGCTGAGCAAACTTCCCACCATCCACACTTATAAGAAATTAGGATTATCTTTACAACGTTATTCACATTACTAACTAAACAAGTATTGTAATCATGGCAAATTGTTCGAAGGGAAACTTCCTACTCGGCGTGCTCCTAGGAGCCGCAGCGGGTGCAGCGGCAGCGTATTTCTCTGATCGTCACCGTCGTGAAGCTTTCGCAGATAACTTCTCCAGCTCAATGGAGCGAGCACGCGACAGCATCGTCGAAGGGTACTACGAAGCTAAGGAACGCTACAACAGATACCGCAACAAACTCACAGAGGAGGCCAATGACCTACTCGAGGAGATTGAATCGTCTGACGAATAAGACCTCCTATGAGTGAGGAGACCAAGGTGGGGGGCGCACAGCGATGCTCTGCTCGTGTGGCGAGGTTGCTATGCACCCTTCTCCCTGGTTGCTCCTTGATTAACTGATACAAGGAAACGATATGCAACGACACCACTCGGATCATTCCCCCATAAGTTTCATCAAGCATCTTACCCTGCTCTCTCGCCGGAGTATCGACTACTCTGTCCTCTCGGTAGGAGCCTTCTCGGGGCGTGCGCTGGCGACGGTCGTTACTTGGTGTATCCTCGGCTTCCTGCTTTTCCACCTTTTTCTATTCCTCAATATCGCTCTGGGGTTTGCTTTGGCTACTTGGAGTGAGAGTTCGCCTGCATTAGGGTTCCTTTATCTTGGTGGGGGATATGCAGTGCTTGTCTTGCTTTTCCTCCTTGTGAGACCACTCCTTAGTCGACGTATTCGCTCCTCTGTCGCTCGTGAGACTCTCCGACAGACAATGGCGCTGAATCATAAGATCGATGCCCTCCCATACGTCAATCGAGTGCCTTATAGGACATTTGCGAAGGAGCCAGACAGAGAGCCTGCCAATATCACGCTACAGTACGCACAGAACGAGACAATGATCGATATCGATCGAGCAGCTCGTGAGACAGTACGTGATAGTATTTATATTCGGAACTACTACCCAAGCCTTATTGCAGAGCTACTACGCAAGGAGACGATTGGCTATATCACAGATTTACCACTGATTGGGAAGGTCTTACAATTCCTCGGATCAAAGGATCCAACCTCAAAAGCTAAGCACAGGCATGTACAGCGAAGAGGACATGCTGGGAGGGGGGGAGCCCATCAATCTGAGGAAGGATACAAGAAATACCTCCCATACGTGCGGATTGCTTGGGATTTTCTTCGTCCAACACTTGTTGCATTGGCCATAGGTAAGGTTCAGGATGGAATCTTGGGGCTATTCCTTGGTAAGAAGAGTCGGAAGAAGTGAACGAGGAATACACACGATATATTTAGATACATGAAGAAGACCATCGTAGGGATAGGGGAGATTCTCTGGGATATTTTCCCTGATCGTAAAGCGCTGGGAGGAGCTCCTGCAAATTTTGCTTACCACTGTAAGAATCTTGGACATGAGGCTTATGCCGTGAGTGCTATTGGGCATGATGCTCTCGGACAAGAGATTAAGCAGGAGCTAGAGTATAAAGGTCTACCAAGCATACTTCAGGAGGTAGATTACCCAACGGGACGGGTACTCGTGACTCTAGGAGCAACGGGGAGTGGCAACTATGAGATACAGGAGCAAGTCGCGTGGGATCATATAGCCTTCACAAGAGAGCTAGAGGAGCTAGCTAAACGAACCAATGCGGTGTGCTTTGGCTCGCTTGCTCAGCGCTCAGAGGAGACAGCGAACACCATCCATCGCTTCTTTGAGGTAATGCCTCAGGATAGCATCAAAATCTTTGACATTAATCTTCGCCTTAGCTATTATAGTGAGGCTCTTATCCGAGATAGCCTACAACATGCCACTATATTGAAGCTCAACGATGAGGAAGTCTCTACCATTTCTCAAGTCCTTCATCTGGAGGGATCCATTGAGGCAATCTGTCACCAAGTCTTGGAGCAATTTAATCTAGACTCCGTTATCTTGACACGCGGTGCCTATGGGTGCAATATCTATTCCTCACAGGGTAGTACGTATCATCCCTCAAGAGAAATCTCGGTAGTGGATACTGTCGGAGCTGGGGATTCGTTTGCAGCTGGATATATCTCAGCTCTACTGGCTGGCCGAGAGCGTCCTGATGCTATTCGTTTTGCCACGGAGCTTGCTGCCTACGTGTGTACTCAGCGTGGTGCGATGCCGACTATCCCAGAGGCTTACCAGAAGTGGCTTGATACATAGATTGAGGAGGTATACTTGGAGTACTCAGATATATATATGGCTATTCCTAGAGCTGTAAGATGAGAAAGTATAAAGCAGATATGGCCATCTCTCCCGAGATAGCCATATCTTTAATTTATCACTTAAACGGTTTACTATTTACAAGAGCTTTGCTATCAAAAGCCATATCACTCTCACTGCACAAAGGTAGAGCTAACTCGAAGTGGCAACAATACCTACATATCATGATTATTTAGTGTTTATATACCTAATAAAGTGGATTGTATAGGGGGCCATTAAGCTCTACCTTTGTCTCAGTGGTCAATGGGTGACCACCTTCTTAACCCTCTTATTTATCGTATTTCATCTAATGAACTCCTATAAACATCTCCAAGGACAAGCCTTCACTACTCCTGTCTCTGCTCATTCCAAGATGAGCGATATCATCACGGGTAGCCCGATTGCATTGCTCATCATTACCCGCTTTGGCATTCCATTAGGGTTTGGAGACAAGAGCATTGGTCAGCTTTGCTCGGAGTACGGTGTAGACACCCGGACGCTACTACTGCTGGTGAATAGCTCCATACTAGATGGCTACGATCCATCGACTGAGCAGATAGCCTCTGTGCACCTAGATAGCTTGATTGCCTACCTATCTAACTCACATGCTTACTTCTTGGATTTTCGTCTTCCCTTAATCCGGCAGCGTCTCCTTTCTGCAATCTCCAATTGCCCACAAGAGTTGGCTTATGTTATCCGCCGTTTCTTTGATGAGTATGTAGAGGAGGTACACAAGCATATGAACTATGAGGATCGTACAGTTTTCCCTTATGCTCGTCGTCTAGCTGCTGGGGAACGAGATGAGCATTACAATATTGGAATCTTTAGTAGGCGCCATGACCAGATCGAGCTGAAGATTACTGAGCTAAAGAACCTTCTCATCAAGTACTACACCGCTCCCAGTGGCTACGAGCTAACCTCTGTGCTGCATGATATTTTCAGTGTAGAAATTGACCTTGCTGCACATAACTATATTGAGGATGTGATCTTCACACCCTATATTCAATACCTTGAGAGCAAGACCGCTTAGGCCATGGCTCCATCATCCGATCGCTTAAATGGTTACCCCAATCAAGATAGCAATAGCCGAGCCCTTCTCCATCGTACGAGCAGGCCTTGAGGCTCAGCTACGTAAGCTCTTTCACTATAAGGCTCAGATCATAAACCTCTTGGATGAGAATAGGAGGGAATGGCAAGATGTGGCGGCGGTCATCTCTGCTGATATCTTTGTCTTGAACCCACTACTCACAGGCTCCAATCCTCGGTTATATCTGCCCAACCTTCCCTATGAAACGAAGTTCCTTGCGCTGTGCTATGGTCCATATGACCCGGTATCCCTCAAGGAGTTTGATGGCGTCATCAGTCTCTCCGATACGGCTCTACAGATCTCCGAGATAGTCGATCGCCTACTCCAGAGTGAGAATACGATTCCTAGCTCTAGCTCTGATTCGCAGAGTCTAACTCCACGTGAGCGTGAGATTATTATCTGCGTGGTAAAGGGAATGACTAACAAAGAGATTGCAGCGCAGCTTTTCCTCTCTACACATACTGTCATCACACACCGACGTAATATCTCGAAGAAGCTCCAGATACATAGCCCTAGTGGTCTAACAATCTATGCAATCATGAATAAACTTGTTGAGCTCGAAGATATCAAGTCGGAGCTCTAGCTTCTCTCTTCTCTCCGTAAATCTTTAGCCCTATTCTCTCACAGAGCAGTGAGGGAATGGGGTTAATTCTTTCCTCGATTTGTCCTAAAGAGAAGGCTTACTCATGGGAAGAGTAGGACGTTAAGGCGAAAGCGGATACTCGTTCTATCTAAAGCTAAGGGGATGAATCTAAAGAGAGGAAATCAATAGTGATGCTTGTCATCAAAGGGGCTAGTAGAGTGAGGCTATCATGATGCTATTGTGATGCTATGGTGATGAATGAGGGCGAAGTCAGTGGATGGGTTGGTTAGGGGAGAGGCTAGGGGAGTGATTGGTAAAAAGTGAGGCTGTGTCATGACGAGCATGACACAGCCTCTTACTTAATATTTGGTGCCTTAGCAGGCAAAGGGATGACTACTTACGAGCCTTACCCTTGGTAGCCTTGGCAGGAGCCTTCTTCACAGGCTGAGCAGGAGCCTCTGTTACTGTTATTGGAGTGAAGTCAATAGACTCAATGAGGGTAGTGAGGTCACCAAGAGTCGGAGAACCTACATCCAGTGTGCCATCTTCGATAGCTGTATGCTTATCCTCCATCTTCTGCTGGTAGTAGAGGCTGCTCAGGATGCCCTTTGCACCTCCATCTGGGTTAGCCTTGTAGGCTGCCTCTAGAGCGGGGATAGCTGCCTTTAGTAGGTTGTCTGCTGTGGCGGCTTGTGCCTGTGTGAGGTTGGAGAGCTCATAGAGCTTAGCTGCGGAGTTGTAGAGAGCCTGACCGAGGTATAGGTTGGCATTGAAGTCTGTAGGATTAGCCTTCGCTGCCTTGTAGTACCATGAGAGAGCCTTCTTCAGGTCTGTTTGTTCGTAGAGGTTACCCGTCATCAGCAGAGCCATAGCATCGTTAGGATTAGCAGCGAGCTTGCTCTCTAGATACTTGACTGCTTCGTCTTGCTTGCCTTGCTTCTGGTAGATAGAGATGATGTTTGCTACGAAGTAAGGTACTTCAGGAGCGATCTTGTCTCCCTCGATGAGGATAGGGAATACGCCAGCTGTGTCCTGATTGGCTAGATAAGAAGCAGCAACCATCTGTAGGAGTTCCTTCTTATTTGTAGCGATGTCTCCAAACTTCTTATTCAGCTCAATGGCCTTAGCATATTCATTGGCTGTGTAGGCTGAAGCGATGGCGTAGTAAGCGACATTCATAGAGTTGGAGTCAATCTCTGATACAGCCTTGTCATCAGCAAAGAGAGGAGAACGCTTTACTTCGAGGTATTTCCCGAAAGCATCTGCTGCTTCAGCATACTTTTTCTGATCGAAGTAGAAGGAGCCAGCATTAAGGAGCTGTTGATAGTCGGCAGGTAGTGCTTCCTTGACCTTCTTGGCATACTTGAGCTTCACCTTGCCATCAACGGGCTGACTCTCGATGGTATATACCTGAAGCCAAGCTGGGATAACGTTTGCTAGGGCAACGTACATGGGAACCTTGTCTGCCCCTTGATCGAGGATGGACTTCTTCTGCTCGACATTGAAGTTTTCCCTTTCAACTAGCCCTGCTACGTACCAAGTGTAGGGATCATTCTTGGTCTCGTCATTTGCTAGTGCCTCCTTGATGAGACGGCGTGCTTCGGCAAAGTCTGCCTTATCACCCGATCCAGCTATCTTTTCAGCAGCCTTGACGTTGGATACTTGTGCGAAAGCTCCTGCTGTGGTCATCAGACCGAGCGCCATAGCGCAAAGTAGTTTCTTCATTGCGGTTTCTATTATAGGGTTGTGTATATTAGTTGTTCAGCTCCTCATTCATAGCTCGTGCTACGAATTCATCTGGGAGCTGGTTCGTTTCTTCTGTTGTTAGGACTTCTGTTGTGTCCTCTGCTGTCTCTTCCTGTTCTTCTTCGGTGAGAACTCGGCATACAGAGGCGATTTCATCACCACGCTTCTTGAGGTCGATGATACGTACCCCTTGGGTGGCTCGTCCCTGTACACTGATGTCACGAGCATGGATACGAATGGTAATCCCACTGCGATTGATAATCATCAGGTCGTGCTCATCTGTGACAGCCTCGAAGGCAACAAGCTCACCGGTCTTGTCTGTTACATTCAGAGTCTTTACGCCCTTCGTGCCTCTATTGGTGATACGGTAGTCCTCTACAAGAGAACGCTTACCATAGCCATGTTCACTTACGACGAGGATAGATTCCTCAGTATCAGGGGCTACGGAGATCATGCCAATCACCTCATCCTTGCCACCTTCATCAAGGGTCATCCCTCGTACTCCCATGGCATTACGCCCTGTGGCGCGCACAGTAGACTCGTTGAATCGTACCGCACGTCCGTGGCGGTTGGCTATGAGTATCTCGCTGTTCCCATCTGTTAGGCTGACGCCTACGAGACGGTCATCATCTCTGAGGTCAATAGCGATGACTCCGTTGGTGCGAGGGCGAGAATATGCCTCTAGGAGGGTCTTCTTGATTGTCCCCCGCTTCGTACAGAAGAGGAGGTAATGAGAATTGACGAACTCTGGATCCTTGGTCAAATTCTTTACGCAGATGAAGGCATTGACACGGTCACCAGTCTCGATATTCAGTAGGTTCTGTAGGGCTCGACCCTTTGATCCCTTCGTCCCCTCGGGTATCTCGTAGACCTTGAGCCAGTAGCAGCGTCCCATCTGAGTGAAGAGGAGCATCGTGCTGTGCATCGAAGCTGAATAGATGTACTCGATGAAGTCTTCATCTCGGGTATCACTACCCTTTGCCCCTACACCTCCACGTGCCTGAGTACGGAAGTCTGTGAGAGGGGTACGCTTGATGTAGCCTAGGTGCGAAATGGTGATTACCATCTCATCGTCGGCATAGAAGTCCTCTGGATTGAATTCCTCGGCAGCGTATATGATCTCACTGCGTCGAGCATCTCCATACTTCTCCTTGATTTCTAATAGCTCCTCTCGGATCAGGGCGGCACGTAGATCCTTGTCTGCGAGCAGAGCTTCGAGGTGCTCTATCTCCTTCATCAGGTCTGCGTATTCGGCTTTTAGCTTTTCACGCTCTAGTCCTGTGAGGGCCCTCAGTCGCATATCCACAATAGCACGTGCCTGGATGAGGGAGAGGGTGAAACGCTCCATGAGCTTCTCTACAGCTTCCTGTGGTTCACTGGCTGCACGGATGATGCGGATTACTTCGTCGATATTATCAACGGCGATGATTAAGCCCTCAAGGAGGTGTGCACGCTCCTTAGCCTTGTTCAGGTCAAAAATTGTACGGCGATAGACCACATCGTGACGATGCTCAATGAAGAGCGAGATGAGGTTACGTAGGTTCAGTAGCTGTGGACGTCCCTTGACCAGAGCAATGTTATTAACGCTGAACGAGCTTTGTAGTGCCGTCATCTTGTAGAGCTTATTCAGGACAACGCCCGAATTAGCATCACGCTTGATGTCGATGACAATGCGTATTCCCTTACGATTGGATTCGTCAGAGATGCCTGATATGCCCTCAATCTTCTTCTCTGTGATTAGGTCGGCGATGCTCTTGACCAGCTCGCTCTTATTGACCTGATAAGGGATCTCGGTGACGATGATACGTTCGTGGTTATTGTGCTCCTCTATCTCACAGCGGCTGCGGATAACGATGCGACCACGCCCTGTCTCGAAGGCTTCCTTCACCCCAGCATAGCCGTAGATGAGTCCACCCGTAGGGAAGTCTGGAGCCTTGACATAGTGAGCAAGACCAGCAGCGTCAATGTCCCCATGGTGGTCAATGAATGCTACGCAGGCGTCAATCGATTCCCCGAGGTTATGTGGAGCCATATTTGTGGCCATCCCGACAGCGATACCAGCAGCTCCATTGACTAGGAGGTTAGGGAATCGGGTGGGGAGGACGGTAGGTTCAAGGCGAGTGTCATCGAAGTTTGACTGGAAGTCCACCGTGTCCTTATCGATGTCACGGAGCATCTCGGCGGCGAGCTTACCTAGACGAGACTCTGTATAACGCATGGCTGCTGGAGAGTCACCATCGATAGACCCAAAGTTCCCCTGTCCTTCGACCAGTGGATAGCGCAGGTTCCATGGCTGAGCTAGGCGCACCAAGGTGCCATAGACGGAGGAGTCACCATGTGGGTGATACTTCCCCAATACTTCCCCTACGGCATTAGCACATTTACGGGTTGGTTTGTCAAAGGTGTTACCCGTCTCATTCATCGCATAGAGTACACGACGATGTACGGGCTTAAAACCATCACGTACATCAGGTAGGGCACGAGAGACAATGACCGACATAGAGTAGTCTATGTAGGCTGTCTTCATCTCGTCCTCGATGTTGATGTCTATGATTCTGTCTTCTCGATCCAGCATTCTAGTTTATACCACTATTATATGATGACGTATGGACATATCCAGTGATGGTACGCCCTAACAAGGCTCTAAGATACTACATTTTGCCCAAATACCGAGCGCCACGTCAATTGGGAGCCAAGACATGCGCCTATGAGTATCTATACATGCTGATCAACAGGCTTCTTTGATCGCCCTATGTATCCTCAAAAAACGTTATGATAGTAAACCGAAGTTCACTATCATAGCGAACTTCGGTTTACTATCATAACGTTTTTCCTCGACCCATGCATTGCATGCTTTTAGCCTCTCCCATAAGTATGTAGCCTAAGTGCTATCTTTATGCGAACAAAGAGTTACTCATTAGCTATAAAATAAGATGAAAGAAAGACTAGAAACGGATCGTCTCATCCTACGCCCTTGGGTTGAAAGCGATGCAGAGGCTCTATATAAGTATGCTAAGAATCCCAATGTGGGGCCAATCGCAGGTTGGCCTCCGCACGCAAGCGTTGAGGATAGTCGGGCAATTATTCAACACGTGTTGTCCTGGACAGGTAACTATGCTGTAGTCCTGAAGGAAACAATGGAGCCCATAGGGTCTTTCGGTATCATGACGCCAGAGACGGGGGCCACAGTCGAAGGTCTTACTGACCGAGAATATGAGTTTGGGTACTGGATAGGGGAGCCCTACTGGGGACGAGGATTCATGCCCGAGGTCATCACAGAGGTGCTACGCTATGCATTCGAGGAATTAAAGGCTGAGGCTATTTGGTGTGGGTATTACGATGGTAATGCAAAGTCCCAGCGTGCGCAACAGAAATGTGGCTTTAGGCACCAATACACTCGTCAGGGCGTCTCTGTCCCCCTCCTCGGAGAGATAAGGACAATACACGTTACATGCATTACGCAGGGAGAATGGTGGGAGTCTGAAGAAGCAAAGAAAAAGGAATAGAGGACTCCTCTATTCCTTGCCTGTATGACCGAAGCCTCCGTGTCCTCGGTCGGTGTCGGATAGCTCTGTCGTCAGTTGCCATTCGACCACCTCATGTCGAGCGACTACCATCTGTGCTATACGCTCTCCATCCTGAATGGTGAAGGGCTCATTGGAGAGATTGATAAGTGGGACACGAAGCTCACCACGATAGTCCGCATCTATCGTCCCTGGGCTATTGATCACCGTAATGCCATGCTTCATGGATAGGCCACTACGAGGTCTGATCTGTGCTTCATAGCCCAGAGGAAGCTCCATATAGAGCCCGGTGGGAATGAGGGCCCGTGCCAAAGGCTCTAGGACAATGGGGCTAGGGAGACAGGCACGAAGATCCATTCCTGCTGCTCCTAGCGTAGCATAGGCAGGGAGCTCATGTGGGGATGTGTTGATGATCTTTACGGATAGCATAATGAAAGATATGAGGGTGAATAAGCGGGCTACTTGGTAGCATGTGCGGGTTTGGGATCTTTCCAATCGCCATGCTCCTTAATTAGGTCGATGAGGTGCTCTACGGCTTGTGCCTGTGGGATGCCTTTTTTTATGCACTCTTGTCCCTTATATAGGTCAATCTTACCCGGTGCAGCACCGACATACCCGTAGTCAGCATCGGCCATCTCGCCTGGCCCATTGACGATACAGCCCATGATGCCTATCTTCAGCCCCTTGAGGTGAGCTGTGGCTGCCTTGATTTCAGCAATCGTGTTCTGAAGGTTATAAAGTGTACGACCACAGCCTGGGCAACTGATGAACTCTGTCTTGCTCATCCTAAGGCGCGTAGCCTGGAGTATGCCGAAAGAGGTTTTCGTAATCTCATCTGCCGAGAGGTAGGGATTATCCAGGCAGAGTCCATTCCCCCATCCATCCAATAGGATGCTACCACAGTCGGCTGCCGCATAGAGTCTAAAGAGATCAAGGTCTGGAGTGCAATAGGTACGCTTGAGCAGAATGGGGTTCTTTACCCCCGCGCGGCGTAGCTGTGTGAAGCCCCACCGCCATTCGGAAACAGGGTTCTCTCCACCGCTCTCTAGCAAAATCAGTGTCTGTGGGGTATCAAGCAGGGTGTCTATGGTCTCTGGTGTAACATGACCACAATCCACAATGAAGGTAGATACCCCAGCGATCGGCGTACCATTGGGGAGCTGAAGCTGCCCATGCTTAGTAAGGATAGCATCAGGACGTTGCTCCTGTGTATTGGGTGATGTCTCGGAGGAAGTCTGTACGACAATAGGAAGGTTTGCGCCACCAACAAACGAACCAATGGCAGATGTATTTCGCCGGGCATCACGGCATAGATTACGATATTCGCTCCAGGGAGGTAGTTTGCCCTCGGGAGGAGTTATAGTCTCTCGCTGGGCAATATAGTCTACCAGAGCACGTGCTACTGGTATCTCACACTCGGGCTCTTCGCTGAGGGAGACTCGGATGGTATCACCAATGCCGTCAGCAAGGAGTGAACCAATCCCTACTGCACTCTTGATACGTCCATCCTCACCTTCACCAGCCTCTGTCACACCGAGGTGTAGCGGGTAGGCAGGATAACCCAATTCATCCAATCGCTCTACGAGTAGGCGCACAGCAGCGGTCATTACTACTGTGTTGGAGGACTTCATCGAGATCACGATGTCGTGGAAATCATGCTCACGACATACGTCGAGGTATTCAAGGCAACTCTGTACCATTCCTTCTGGTGTGTCACCATAGAGCATGACCATACGTTCGGAGAGCGAACCATGGTTCACCCCAATACGTAATGCACGCTTCAGCTCCTTTGCACGTTCTACGAAAGCACCAAACCGCTCGCATACCTGCTTATGCATCGCATTGTATACCTCCTCATTCCACTCTACATTCCCCTTGTTGTCTACGTAATTACCTGGGTTAATACGTACTTTCTCGACGTACTCAAGTGCGGTGTCTGCTGCCGTGGGATTGAAGTGTATGTCAGCAACGAGTGGGGTGGTGATGCCTTTGGCTCGCAGGGCTTGATGGATGGCTCCTAGGTTCGTTGCTACGCGTTTGTCTTGCGCCGTGTAACGCAGGTATTCAGCTCCAGCAGAGATGATGCGCTCGGCCTGTGCCACTGCCGCCTCGGTATCAAGGGTAGAGGCTGTAGCCATTGATTGTACGCGTACTGGATAGCCTGTACCGAGGGGAGTGTCTCCGATATGGACAACGATGGAGGAACGTCTACGATAGCGACAAGGAAGAGCACCTGTAGATGATGCTTGACTTTCGGACATGGGGTGGATCAGCTGTATGAAATAGTAAGCCCAGAAGGTGATAATCTACCTTCTGGGCTTACAACAAGTGGTAGTAGGATTAGTTCGTCTTATGCTTGTACTGTAGCTGTGATAGCTCTTGGTTGGCCTTGACTACCTTGTCCTTGAGTGATTCCTTATAAGCCTCTAGGCGACGATACAGCTCCTCATCAGAGGTAGCCATCATCTGTACGGCCAGAAGGGCAGCATTCTCAGCGGCATTGATTCCTACAGTAGCCACAGGGATACCCGGAGGCATCTGTACGATGGAGTATAAGGCATCGACACCCTCTAGGCTAGCTTTAATCGGCACGCCAATCACTGGTATCGAGGTCATCGAGGCAATGACACCACAGAGGTGCGCGGCCATACCTGCAGCTCCGATGATTACCTTTATCCCTCGCTCTTTCGCTGTGGTAGCGAAGGCTTCCACTTCTTTGGGTGTGCGATGAGCGGACAATGCTAGTATCTCAAAAGGGATACCTAATGCATCAAGCCGGTTCGCTGCCTTCTCCATGATGGGCAGATCAGAGGTACTGCCCATGATGATACTGACTAGGGGAGTCACGCTAGCCTGCTATTAGCTTCGTGTAGTCAGCAGCACTGAGTAGGCTATCGAGGTCACTTGCATTGGCAGGCTTGATCTTGATAATCCAGCCCTTGCCGTAAGGATCGCTGTTGACTAGTTCTGGCTGATCCTCTAGTATAGGATTAAGCTCGAGGACCTCCCCTTCGATAGGTAGGAGTAGGTCGGAGACGGTCTTGACGGCTTCTATTGAGCCAAAGACTTCTTCGGCGCTTAGGGATTCACCCTCAGTGGGGACATCAACGAATACGATTTCGCCTAGCTCTCCCTGAGCATAGTCCGTGATGCCAACATAGACAACGTCACCTTCGAGGCGTGCCCATTCGTGGTCTTTAGTGTACCGTAGTTCTTGAGGAGTGTTCATGCTCTTCTCTTTTGGGTTTATGAAGTTAGTTAAACTGCTATTTGTTTGAGTTCTTAGTAGCAAAGATAGCGAACATATTCGTAGCGTGTATCAATGGGAGGAATTTCTTTCATCCCTGCCTCTTTAGAGTAGAATAGAGGCACCCAAAGTGGCATAGGAGAGTGCTCCCTGAGGAAGGAATGTACGTCCGCAGGAGGCGTCTAATTGCACTTTGTGGCTAATCATGTAGTTGAGCCCGAAGTCCATGCCATGAATAGGGGAGGAAGAGGATCTGAAGGAGCCGTAGTATTCAATGAAGCCGTTCAAGTCCCCGATAAGGTTGCAATACAGCTCTGCCGTAAGTAGGACGGAGTGGAAACCATCGCGTGAGGCTACATTGTACACTAGGGCAATGTCACGGGTCAACTCATTTTCAAAAGCTAAGCAGAGGTCAGGCGTCCATTTCTTCGTCTCTGCCCAACTGTAATTCAGATACCCGACTAGGGTCATCTTCGGTATCCAACGCTCCCCTGAGAAGAGACCGAGCTTGGAGCTCAGTGTCACATCATCAAATGTCCATTGTCCGCCACGTACATGATTGGTAGCACCCTCCAAACGTAGCTCCCAGTCTTTTACTAAACCGTAGCGTAGCATCAGCTCACTCGTTAGTCTCTTCCCCGAAGCGACACCGAATCCCCACTCGACTTGCAGGTGACGAGGGGGGAGTATGCCCACGCCCTCGCTTTGGCCTGGACGATCGGGATCAATCCGTTCAGATTGCTGGGCATTAAGCCCCACCAAAGTAATGCAACCTAGGACAATAGTGCTTAGCCAGTGCATGGCGTATCTTATATTCATCTTATTCCTTTTTAGTCTGAGTTGCAAGCTCTATCTATTTCGGAGTTTAGTGCAATACCTACCCCTATTTTGCTTGTAAATATAGGAGAAAATAGATAAAGAGAGTGGGCGATCAGAATGCTCTTCTGATGCGCCCCCTCTCTTTAATTATGCAGGGTGTCTGGAGAAGGTTAGATACCTATCGCTGAGCCTCCCTCGCCTTGCTCAGGGGAACTAGGTGCTGGCTTACTTGGCTTTGCCTTCTTCTTGGGTCGAGGTTTATGCTCTTCCTTCAGCACCTCAAGGGATAGGTTTTTAGCAATCAGGCGCATTTTCTTCTTCGGGAAGAAGCGTACAACCTGATGGGCGATGGAGGTTGCATCGACAGCCTCGAAGGTATCCATCATCTTCCCCGTGGCAATTGCCTTGAACGAACCTAAATCGGCAAGATCCACTGCTCGTCCTGCAGATAGCTCCTCCTCGACGATGTCGTAGAGTGCAATCACGGCAGCCCGAAGGTCTGCGCGCGTAATCCCAGTGGTGCGGGTGATACGTCCCTCCACCTGCTCCCAAGTGGTACGGGGATGTTCTTCTTGGATGGCGTAAAAGACGGTCTGCCCTTTACGCTTGCCAACGTACAGTTTACGCTTGGCAATCTTGAATTTCAGTGCCATACTGATGAATAAAATTAAGTGGAAAATACATGCGGAGATGCTCGCCTGCATCTCCTTCATGACAAAGGTATAAAAGTTATCTTTATGCTCAATAGCCCCCTCGACCTTCGGGCGATTACACGTAAATTTGGCTCACACACCTTACTCCGTATTTTCCTCGAGCCGTGTGTGGTTCAGGTACAGGGCTGAGGGGAAGGTTGTGGAGTCACTCACCCCGCTAGCTTGCCCATATGGAGAGGCAAAAAAGCTATGATAGTGACCCGAGGAACACTATGATAGCGAATCTTAGTTCGCTATCATAGTGTTTTTTACTCCCTCAGAATACCTTTAGGTAGAGCTTCCCTAGAGCGGACAAAATAGAGAATCAGAGCAGGTGGGGAAGAGAACCATTCCGAGGGAAAGAGTGATGTCCTCAGCAAGCAAAAATCATGTATCTTTGCCCGTATAATAAGTATTATAAGGCTTTGAGCAGTGGGGATATGTCCTGAGTGGCCACCCCACATCGCTGGTTTATGTAAAACATCCGTATGAAACGAAGTAAGACCAAAACGCTTGTCTCCTTTGCTCTCCTTTGCCTAGCCTCTATGGCAGGCCTAGAGGCACAACAGACCGTGGAAACATTCAACCCCGTACTCACGGCTACCCCCTCTCTGCAGATTACCCCTGATGCCCGTGCTGCTGCTATGGGTGAGCTTGGCACCTCCACAACACCAGATCCCTATGCCCAGTATTGGAATCCTGCAAAGTTTGCCTTCCTCAAGAGTGAGGCAGGGCTATCACTCAGCTACACACCTTGGCTCTCACGCCTCGTCTCGGACATCGCCCTGATGCATGTCGGGGGGTACTATAAGATCGGGGGCGAAGAGGGGACACAGGCTATTGGTGCTTCCCTGCGCTACTTCTCTATGGGCAAGCTCACGAAGTGGGATGCTTCAGGACGTAGCCTCGGCGAAGCTCATCCAAATGAGTTTGCCTTCGATGCCAGCTATTCACGCAAGCTCTCCAATGAGTTCTCGATGGCCGTTGCCCTACGATACATCCACTCTGACCAAGATGCAGGCAGGGATCATAGTCCAGGGAATGCCTTTGCTGCAGACATTGCAGGTTACTTACACAAGTACGTTACTTTGGGGAGTGCCGAGGCCCTGTGGACCTTAGGCTTCAACGTCCGTAACATCGGTACGAAGATTTCCTTCGATGGGGGGACAAACACGGCGTTTATCCCTACCAACCTTGGTATTGGTACGGGGATGCTTTACCCCATTGATGAGGTGAACTCCATCGCGCTTAACATAGAGGCGAACAAGTTACTCGTGCCAACGCCCACGATCGGTAATGTCCAGAAGGCTAAGGACTACAACAAGACCTCTGCAATCGCAGGTATCTTCAAGAGCTTCACGGATGCTCCTGGTGGATTTAAGGAGGAGTGGAGAGAGATTCGCTGGAGCCTTGGTGCAGAATACAACTATAATGATAAGTTCTTCGTGCGTGCTGGTTACAGCTATCTACACCCTACGAAGGGAAATCTCCAGGCATTTACAGCAGGGGCGGGCTTCCGTATGAAGGCTCTGCGTATCGATGCATCCTACCTCGTCTCAACCATCTCTGATAACCCTCTCGACCAGACGCTACGTTTCACCCTTGCCTTCGATATGGAGGGCATTCGTCAGCTTTTTAAGTAGTTCACTCTATGCAGATACCTTACCGTATTGGTTTTGGCTACGATGTACACCGCCTAGAGGAGGGCTATGACCTCTGGCTAGGTGGTATAAAGATTCCCCATGAGAAGGGACTAGCAGGACATTCGGATGCGGATGTCCTCCTGCACGCCGTATGTGACGCTCTACTTGGAGCTGCGGCACTCGGGGATATCGGGGTGCACTTCCCTCCCACGGATATGGCCTATAAGGGGATTGATAGTAAGATCCTACTGAAGAAGACCTGCGAACTCATTCGTCAGGCTGGCTATGAGATCGGGAATATAGATGCTACAATAGCAGCAGAAGCCCCGAAGATTAACCCTCATATCCCCCAGATGAAGATGATAATGGCAGAGGTGATGGGACTAACATCAGGAGAGATCTCCATCAAAGCCACTACTACGGAACGATTGGGCTTTGTCGGTCATCGTGAGGGTATGGAGGCTTATGCTACAGCTCTTATCGTGAAGCGGTAATAGGGTAGAGTATCCCCCTCCAAAGTATGTGCCTCCACACATCTAAGGAGTGATAGGCAGAGCCACAGAGGTGTATTTTACCTCTGTGGCTCTACTTTATTATCCACCTGTCTGAGGCTTGGATATAAGGATGCTGTTGAGAGAATAGAGGTACGCTCACGCCTAATATAGAGGCTTTGGTCAAGGAGATAGTAGCGATGGACTAGTAAAAATAGGGGGGGAGAAGACAATATTTCTTTACCTTTGTAGTAGAGTAAGCCCTAGATGACAAGCAATGTCAGAGGGTTGTCTCTCATAAGACCTGCCCTCGTGGTGGGATAGATGGGACAATGTATGAGTCCCTCATTCTAGCTAAGATAGATAATGGCTGACACAAAACAGGCGATAAGCCAAGATCGTAAGCGGACGAACATCCTGCATAATAAGGAGCTTGCGCTGATCGCTTACCTCGTGGAGCGAATGCCTCGCTGGGTGACCTCGAACATGCTCACTAGCCTTGGGCTATGTGGCAATCTCTTTGTCGCCCTCGCGATGCTATTAGGTGCTCTGTATCATGATAGTACATGGCTTCTTCTTACCCCTGTGGGGTTTGCAATTAACTGGTTCGGTGACTCGCTAGACGGGCGATTGGCATACTATAGAGGACGACCACGTAAATGGTTTGGTTTCTGCCTCGATATTGTAGTGGACTGGATAGGGATTGTAGCTATCGGACTAGGGTACTATGCCTATGTACAGCCAGGTTGGAAGCTTGTAGGCTTCATCTTCGTCGCTCTCTATGGGGGAGAGATGATTCTCTCTCAGCTCCGTTATAAAGTAACCGACAAGTACTCCATAGACTCAGGTCTCCTTGGGCCTACAGAGGTGCGTATCATTCTAGCTAGTCTATTCTGCCTTGATTACTTTGTGCCGGGGAGTATCCACTGGATAGGACTCGGGGTTTCCTTCGTTCTACTTGTGGCATTTGCATCAGACTTCTTCAAGTTGCTGGACTCTGCCAATGAGCGAGATGCAGCCCTGAGAGAGGAGCAACAAGCTAAGGAGAACTAAACAATAGATTTACCTCTGAAACGACTCATCCTCACTTTCTCTCGCGCTCAGATCTCGGCGGGTGCAGGCTCGGTGATTGACTATGGGCTGATGGTGCTCACGAGGCAAGTCTTCGGGTGGCCGTTGTTTTGGGCTGTTGCGTTAGGTGGAGTAGTTGGAGCGATTGTAAACTTTTCTCTGAACCGCTACTGGACATTCACCTCCGGCTCTGGGACGCAGGGTTATTCCAATGCCTTCCTTATCCAGCTTGCTAAGTTCGCCCTCACTGTGGCGGGAAGCATTGTCCTTAAGTACCTCGGGACGTACCTGCTAGAGCATCATGTCGGCATCGACTACAAGATAGGTAAGCTCATCGCAGATCTCTTTGTCTCTGTTCTCTTTAATTATCCCCTACAACGCTTCTGGGTCTTCCATAAGACTCGCCCCTGATGCTGTAGGGCTTTTTATTTCTGTATGCGCATCCTCCGACCTTTCACTCGCTTTCTTCTCGCTTTTTCCTTCACCGCCTTCGTCAGCTTTGGCACATCTGCTTGGGCACGTACCGTAGAGAAGAAAATCTACCCAAGGTCAATGCAAGGTCTAAGGATTTTCTCAAGTGTAGATTCTGTGAAGATGGAGCTGTGGGTAGATAGTGTCTACACTTCGCTAGATCTGCGGGCTCGAGTAGGCCAGCTTATCATGCCCATTATCTATCCTCGAGTGACGGATACGGAGCTACTCCTAGCACGGCTCAAGAAGGAGCAATGGGGAGGTATTCTTTTCCAGAAAGGTATGCTTGCTGATCAGCGCACCTTAACAATTCGTTTACAGCAGGCTAGTCCTACTCCGCTACTTATCGCTCTGGATGGTGAATGGGGGCTGTATATGCGCTTGAAAGATGCTCCACAATATCCTCGTAATAGAGGTCTGGGTGATGCTGGAGATCTCAAGTTGATAGAGGCCTATGGGGCAGAGGTAGCACGGCAATGCCAACTCATGGGCATTCACATCAACTTTGCTCCAGTAGTGGATGTGAACATTAATCCCAAAAATCCTGTAATCGGTACACGTAGCTTTGGTACTTCCCCTCAGCACGTAGCTGCGTGTGCTCTTGCTTATGCTCGTGGGCTGGAGATGGGAGGAGTATTATCCGTGGCGAAGCACTTCCCCGGGCATGGTGATACGCATGAAGATTCGCACAAAACACTCCCTATCGTATCAGCCTCTAAGGCTAGGATGAAGGCGGTGGAGCTTTTCCCTTTCAAAGAATACTTTGCCTCGGGATTTGGTGGCGTGATGACGGCGCACCTCAATGTCCCTAGTTATGACGCTTCGGGGAAGCCTGCTTCCCTGAGCAAGCCCATTACGACGACATTGCTTCGAGAGGAGATGGGGTTTCGTGGACTTGTGTTTACCGATGCATTGGAGATGAAGGGAGCACAGACCGGGGCCGTATCCTCTGTTGCTGTTGCAGCTTTGAAGGCAGGGAATGACATCCTCTTAGGACCCGCACAGCCTGCACAAGCGTTGGATGAAATCTTGGAAGCGCAAGCTCGTGGTGAGCTAACCGATGATGAAATAGAGGAGAAATGTCGTCGAGTACTGTCCTTTAAGTACGCTTTGATCCTTTGTAAAGCCAAGGGTGGAGTAGAAGCTGAGGTAGTAAAAGATAAAATCTGGACACCAGAGGAAGCGCAGCTACGAGCAAGACTCCAGCAAGCAGCCAAAGCCACAACAACAGATATCGATCCCACGGCTAGGACTAAAGCGATGCGAATGAAGCAGGTTAAGGCCAAATCTGGCAAGAGATAATCTAAGCGCATGAATTACCGCTCGTTCATCTTTCTTGCTCTTGGTCTTAGCTTTACCTCAAGGAGCTCGGCTCAGGAGCTGGTCATCCCGGACTCTCTTCCGCAGATACAGATAGATGTTGATAGTCTTTCTGCCCGTCCTTTAGAGCTTTCCGCGCGACGCTTAGAGCGCATCGACTCGCTTGCAGAGGCAGGTCTTCAGATGGGTGCCTATCCAGGCTGTCAGATCTTTGCTTTGCACGAAGGGCAAGTCATTTATGATCGTGCCTTTGGCTCAATGACCAAGCTCGGAGGGAAAGGTGAAGATCCGACAAATATTTATACGCTTTATGATCTCGCATCAGTAACAAAGGCTGCGGCGACAACACCAGCGTTGATGTTGTTGGTCTCAGAGCGTAAGGTAAAGCTAAATGCTCCGCTCTTGACCTACTTACCGGAGACGGGGGGTACGTTGCTCGGGATGGTTACCGTGAGGCAACTGCTCCTGCATCAGTCAGGCTTACCGGCTGGGATTAACTTCTACACCGATCTGATTGATACTGCCAGCTACGAAGGCGCACTGATACGTTACAAGGCGTTTAGTGGCGGGGTGCCGTTGGTTGGTAAGGCATGGGGCAACCCCAATTTCCGCTTCTTGGATGAATATATAGCAATGAAGCGGTCGGAGAAGCATGCGCTACGCTTCTCTCGAAATAAATACATCGCTCCAGCCTTCAAAGAGCGTATGATGGAGCGACTTTTGAACGTCCGAGTCTCATCAAATAAAAGCTACCGATACAGCGATTTGAACTTCCTGCTCCTACAGCAGATTGTCGAGCGTGTATCAGGTCAGAGCCTTGATTCTTTCGTCGAGGAACGCCTCTTCCGTCCCATTGGAGCCCGACTTTATTATTGTCCTTTAGAGCATGGCGTGAAGGCCGAGGCAATCGCTCCTGCCCAAGATGATCGGTTCTTACGAGGAGAAGTGCTCAGAGGGACTGTGGATGACGAGACGGCAGCTTGTCTAGGTGGTGTCTCGGGGAATGCTGGTCTCTTCGGCTCGGCAAGGGAACTTGCCAAGGTTGCTCAGCTTCTTCTCCAGGAAGGTAAGTGGGAGGGCAAGACTATTATCCCCGAGCGTGCCGTCAGGCTTTTCACCGAAACGCTCGGTGATGGCGGAATACGTGCCTTGGGCTTTGATAAACCTCGGCGCAGCGGTGGGCCTACGGGCGCGCTTGCTTCCTCCCGCACCTATGGTCACTTGGGCTTCACCGGTACGTGCTTTTGGGTAGATCCTGAGTACGATTTAGTCTTTGTCTTCCTCTCCAACCGCACTTATCCCTCGCGACAAAATACCCTGCTTATGCGAGAGCGTCTCCGACAGCAGCTACAAGACTTACTCTACGAAGCAATGGGCATCTTCTCCCCTCGTGAATAAACTCCATCAATCTCCCTCTCTGTAATATCTTTCATCCCTATGAGTTCAACCATTTCGACCACGATTATTGGTGTGGCAGGCGGATCTGCCTCAGGAAAGTCCACGCTCGTACGTAAGCTCCAAGAGGCTTTTGTTGAAGAGCATGTCACGACGTTATGCCACGACTTCTACTACAAAGCTCATGATGAGCTGACATTAGAGGAACGAGCCAAGCTCAACTACGACCACCCTCACTCCTTTGATACTGATATGATGATCGAACATATCCGTCAACTCAAGCAAGGGGAAAGTATTCAGCGACCCGTTTATTCCTTTAATGACCACAATCGATTACCTCAAACCGTCCTCGTGCACCCTGCCAAGGTCCTCATCCTAGACGGAATTTTGATCCTAGAGAATAAAGAACTCCGAGAGCTCATGGATGTGAAGGTCTACGTTGATACTGATGATGACGTACGTCTAGCACGACGTTTGGTGCGGGACGTACAGGAGCGCGGGCGGGATATGAACTCTGTGCTCAAGCAATATTTCTCTACCGTCAAGCCTATGCACCGTGACTTCGTAGAGCCATCTAAGCGTTATGCTGACATCATTATCCCTGAGGGCGGGATGAACCCAGTAGCGCTCTCGCTCCTGGTTGAGAATATTCACTCGATCCTTCGCTAAAGTTCTCGTTCCTATTTACTGGCTCCAGTGTGCTAAGTTCATCCATGTTGGATGTATTTAGCCTGCTGGAGCCAGTTTATTTAGAGCGTTATCGTAGGGAAAGTATATTAAGTATCATAGAGAAACTCCTCAACGCTCGATTACAATCACCTCTCCGCTCCACTGAAATTGCCTCATCTTTCTATCTAAAGACATCCTTCTCTTCATCGAAAGATGCTTACCCTTCCATCCAAAGCCACTCTCCGCTCCACCGAAATCACCTTATCTCTCTGTCGAAATCCATTCTCCCCTCCGCTGAAATTACCTCATTGCTCTGTCGAAATCCACTATCCTCTCCACAGAAATTGCCTCATCTCTCTGTCGAAAGCAATTCTGCCCTCCACAGAAATTGCCTCATCGCTCTGTCGTAGCCTGCTTAGCTATCGTAGAGATGTAGCTTAACTATTAAACTAAAGCCATTTCATGCTATGTATAAAGTTACTAAGCTGTAAAAGATAAGTACCTGAGGGAGATATTAGAATTAGCTCTAAAAGCAAAAGAAGGTACATTACAATCGTTTTCATTTATAAGTAAATCTAAATCAGAATAAACTGAGTAGACTAAGCGAATAAATTGGAGTTCTAAACGGAATAAATTGGGGTGTCAATCGAGGTTAATTGATGCACCTTCTGAATTTACCTTATCAACCTAGAAAATTTACCTAATCAATCTGGAAAATTATTAGGTACTTTTCAGAAATTATTAGGTACTTTTTCCCGATTGATTAGGTACTTTCTGGAGGGTGGTCAGTTTCTTTTGTTTGAATGGCTTGTTACTTGCTGTTGTACAGTGAGTTGCATTGGGTTAAGAGTAGAGTGAGTTTGGGGTATAACTAGAGAAGATTTAGGGCAATTAGCAATGAAATCGCATGAAAAGAAGAGAAAGGCTAGAAGGGGACATTACCTTCTAGCCTTTCTCCTTGCAATGTGATGGCGCGAGTAAATCTGCTTTTACAAATGAAAAGTTCCTTTACATTATCCGCTCTTTACAGCCTCTTCTAGAGAGAATAGAGTATGCTGATGGACTCGTGATTAATGACTCGCTTGATGGCTTCAGCAAAGACAGCGGCGACAGAGACTACACGGATCTTATCAGAATGCTTACGCAGAGGGATTGAGTCAGTGAAAATCATCTCCGTTAGTGCTGAAGCATCGATGCGCTCTGTGGCTGGGTCGCTAAGAACTGCGTGACTTGCGATGGCTCGTACACTACGGGCGCCGTTCTTCATCATCAAGTCCGCAGCCTTACATATCGTACCAGCGGTATCCACAATGTCATCAACGAGGATGACGTCCTTGCCCGTCACGTCACCAATGATGGTCATTTCGGCCACTTCATTAGCCTTTGCACGGCTCTTGTGGCAGATGACCATCGGCACTCCGAGGAACTTTGCGTAGGAATTGGCTCGTTTGGCCCCACCCACATCAGGTGTTGCCATCACGGTGCGATCAAGGTCGGAGGTCTTTCTTAAGTAATCGATGAAGACCGTTGAAGCGTAAAGGTGATCTACGGGGACGTCGAAGAAGCCCTGTATCTGGTCAGCGTGCAGGTCCATTGTGATAAGTCGGGTGACCCCGGCAGTGCTGAGGAGATCGGCCATGAGCTTGGCGCCGATGGAGACACGAGGCTTGTCCTTGCGGTCCTGGCGTGCCCAGCCGAAGTAAGGTATTACAGCGGCGATGTAATGTGCCGAGGCGCGCTTGGCCGCATCAATCATGAGCAGCAGCTCCATAATGTTGTCCGAGGACGGATAAGTGGACTGTACGAGGAAGACATCCTTACCACGGATGCTGTCTTTGTAATAGACAGAAAACTCTCCGTCGGCAAAGTGCTCGACTTCCATGTCCCCTAGGTTGAGACCTAGGCCTTCTGCAATCTTGGTGGCAAGCTCCAGAGAAGCAGATCCAGCAAAGATGGCGACGTTCTTTGTGTCAATACTCATGAGGTGTATAAGTTTGTTTGTCCCATCATAAGCGGATGGGATGGGCCGTATTAATTGCGTTTTAGGACGAGTGCTGTGCGTGGTGGTAGGTAAAGAGAGATGGCATCCTTCGCCTCATCATCGTAAGTGATACTCTGAGTGTAGTGTAGCTGCGTATCATCAATGAGACTATAGCCACCGAAGTCCTTGGCATCGCTGTCTAGGATGATTGAATAATGCCCCTCAGGTACAGGAATGGCGTAGTCTGTATAGGCCAGCGTTGGATGAAAGTTGAAGACGAAAATATAGTCTCCTCGGCCAAAGCAGAGGACTTGATCGTCTTCATGTGACCAGTATTGAGTGAGGGGTAGATTATTGAATGAGCGGATACCATCGAGTAGATGTACCATCGCCCTATCGAAGTTCTTGAGGTCGTGGTACAGGAGTTCGCTATTGTCGGCAAGACTCCACTGACGACGGGCGTAGTGGTATGACCAGCCGTTGCCCTCTCTGGGGAAATCGATCCACTCGGGATGTCCGAATTCGTTCCCCATGAAGGTTAAGTAGCCTCCGTTCATTGTTGCAGCGGTGACCAGACGTATCATCTTATGTAGAGCTACGGCACGGTCCGTCGTGAGTGAACGTGTCGCATGGCTCATGTGCCAGTACATGTCGGCATCAGCTAGACGGAAAATAAGGGTCTTATCCCCAACTAATGCTTGGTCGTGACTCTCTGCATAACTGATGGTCTTCTCATCCTCACGTCGGTTCGTTAGTTCGTACCATATCGCCCCTGGACTCCAAGCTTCGTCGGGGTGCTCCTTGATGAGCTTAATCCAGAAGTCTGGGATATTCATCGCAAGTCGGTAATCGAAGCCAAATCCTCCATCCTCAATAGCTGAGGCTAATCCTGGCATTCCGCTTACTTCTTCAGCAATGGTTATGGCATGTGGGTGGATTTTATGGATCAGCTTATTGGCCAGGGTCAGGTAGGCCATGGCATCGGCATCCTGATGACCATTGAAATAGTCAGCATAGGATGTGAAGGCTTCTCCTAATCCATGGTCGTAGTAGAGCATGGAAGATACTCCATCAAAGCGAAAGCCGTCAAACTGGAAGACCTCAAGCCAGTACTTACAGTTGGATAGTAAGAAATGAATGACGTTGTTTCGCCCGTAGTCAAAGCAGAGAGAATCCCAAGCTGGGTGGTCTCCACGTGGCCCTTCGTGGAAAAATAGAGTGCGAGATCCGTCATACTTGGCTAGTCCCTCAACTTCGTTCTTTACCGCATGGCTGTGTACGAGATCCATGATGACACGTAGGCCAAGACCGTGGACAGTGTCGATTAGTTCTTTCAGTTCGTCGGGAGAGCCAAAGCGACTACTTGGGGCAAAGAAGCTTGATACATGGTAGCCAAAAGAGCCGTAATAAGGATGCTCCTGAATGGCCATAATCTGAATAGCATTGTAGCCCAAGTCTACGATGCGAGGGAGTATTTGTTCTTGAAACTCTCGATAGCTACTTACCTTGCCTTCCTCCGATGACATACCGATGTGGCATTCATAAATCATCAAAGGCTCATCTTGCTGCGTTGGGCGAGTGTGTTTGAATTTATATTCCTCCTCTGGTGCCCATATCTGTGCGCTGAAGATGCCTGTTTCACCATCCTGTACAACTCGAGTTGCCCAAGCAGGGATACGCTCCCCACAGCCATGCCCCCAGTGCACAAAGAGGCGGTAGTGGTCTCCATGATGGAGAGCATCTTTCGCTACCTTGATCTCCCAGTTCCCATAGTCGTCGATGCGTTTAAGCTTCCAAACAGACATGGTTTGCCAACCATTGAAGGAGCCGATGAGATAGACACTCTGTGCGCCAGGAAGCGACTCTCTGAGTATCCATGATCCTCGATCATCACGATGTAGTCCGTAGTACAGATACCCATCGGCAAACTGCTCCAAAGGAATATCGCCACCTTGTGTTATGGATCGTTCCCTTGCCCGAGTGAACTGCATGCGACGATGTATGCGCTCTTCGTAGGGCTTAAGCCAAGGGTCGTTCATTGCTAGCTTAGTCATAATTCTTTTGTGGTGACGGGTTAGCGACTGCGTAAGTCTTACTTGAGATTGAGGATAAGCGTAGAGGGAAGGCTGAGGAGCAACGCTTTATTATGGTCAAAGGTGTCTCGCCAGAGCCCATAGTTGAGGATCATCAGATCGTATCCCTCTGGGGGCTTGCAACCGTTATTGGGGCTTAGTCCCTTTTCAGAGTGAGTGTCAGGCTCTCCAGCAGTCCCCACGAAGCTATGGGGTAGTGTCGCTATTATCTCTTCACCTGTGTGTAGAGGTAGCTTTTCTCCTTGGAGAGCCTTGGATATGATGATGTGTAGTGTCCCCTGATTATTCTCTGCCATTGTGCGAGCATAGGGGAGCATACGTATATCTTCTCTAGTTGTTAGATAGAGTAGGATACGCTTGGGAGAATCAAAAGAGCGACTTAGGAAGATACCCACTGAGCAAGGGGCTTTCTCTATGAAGAACTCCATTTTATCTCGGAGCATACTATGTATGGACAGCAGAGCCTCTGTGGTACGGACAGAGAAGGCTCCCATGCGTCTGCTCATTTGTTCACGCATCGTTGTTGCCTCACGGTCATCTTCTTCAGAGGATAGACGTACACCAGCACCAACGATGAGCAGATTATATCGCTCATTGATGAGCTTTGAGAGGATGGTGTTCTCTACGTTCCCAGAGACCTGGTAATCGGTCTCTAGTGGTTGGGCAAGTCGGTTTGCCTCCATAATGATGGGACGGAAGCTATCGTTGAAGTACTTGTCTGCATCAATGGAGTTAATGTCTTTGTCGGTGGTGATATGTAGTGCCGTAACGTTGGGGTGTGCTTCACCTCTCCTCAGGAGCTGATTTGTTAGACGGAGGAGGCTTGCTCCTGAGGCAGGACGACCAAAGGAGAGTAGCACCTTTGCTCCAGCCTGTTTATCAACTACATCGATTCGATCTGTTCGCCTTGTGCGTAGCTTATTGATTAGGTTAATCAAGTGGATCATGGGCATTGTCATTACCGTTGTAATGACGGTCATCAGCACCAGAACAGTATAGATTGTGGGGGGGAGAATCCCCATCTCATAGCCAATCCCAAGGACAACGAGTTCCATTAGCCCCCTAGTATTCATGAATGCCCCTAGGTAGATGCTATTCTTTGGAGATTGACCACAAACTCGAGCCGAGATATATGTTCCTCCGACTTTCCCCACAATAGCGATGAGTGTGAAGACTCCCAGAAGAGTCCACATGTCCACACCGCTGATGAGTCCCAGCTCAGTCTGTAGTCCGCTCGAGACAAAGAAAAGTGGTAGGAAGAGGAGAAGTGAAACGTCCTCAATCTTGTCCGAGATAATCTTACGAAACGATAAATCCTCGGGCATTACTAGTCCCAGCATGAAAGCTCCAAAGAGTGCGTGCATGCTGAGTAGCTCTGTGATATAGGATGATAGGAGAAGTAGAATGATGATTACCCCCACCATTCCATGGCTAATGACCTCGGTATTATTGTACACCTTACCTGCCGCACGAAAGAGCGGACGTATGATGCCGAACATGACGAGGAGGTAGCCAATAAGGAAAAGAAGATTGTACCCAGTACTTAGGATACTCCCACTCTGGGAGATGGCAATAATAGCAGCCAGCATGAGCCAAGCGGTGATGTCTCCAGCCGCTGCTGTAGAGAGAGAAAGCTTGCCGAGGTGTGTACGCTGTAGGTTGCTCTCCTGGATAATGCGAGCCAGCACTGGGAACGCTGTGATACTCATAGCAATCCCGATGAAGAGTGCAAAAGGAGTGAAGTCTGTGTATGCCGCTGCGTACTGGGTATAGATACTGTAGCTTAATGGAAGGGATAGTACAAAGGGTAGGAGGATACCTGCATGGCTGATAACTATACTCCCCTTTAGCTGGCGTCTTATGTCTCCGAGGCGGAGTTCCATCCCGACCGCAAACATGAACAGGATCAGCCCAAAGTTGCTAAGCAGCTGGATATTCGGTAGACTTTCTTGTGGGAAGAGCATTGTGAAAAGCTCTGGCGAAAGCTTCCCAAATAGTGAAGGGCCAAGGAGAATGCCTGCTACAATCTCTCCTATGACAGCTGGTTGTTTGATTTTGCGAAAGAGCCAGCCCATGAGGCGGGCTGCAATTAGGATAACGAGTATTTGTAGGAGTAGTCGACCAATCGTAGACTCTCGGTGATGCGTGACACTCTGCTGAAAGTCTGCAAAGGCTGAGGCAAATGAGGCAGGACTTAGGTTTGTGTTGGCTGCGGCTGTAGTCGGTACTAGATGTTCACCTAACTGGAGCGTTCCCCAAAGGGCTGCCACAGAGGCGATCAGGATAATGAAGTAGAAAACAAAGGGCCAAAGGCCACGTTGCTTGGACATATATAAAGTACTCTATTCTTTTTCGTTGGCTCCTTACTTGAGCTTCCAATAGCACGCTTGCTGAGCATACTTTCAAGCTCAAAGATACGAATTATCAGCTGAGTAGACGACTCTTACATGCCCAAGTTCTCCCAAACAACTAGATAGTATACGACATATCCTAGCTATTAGGATTAAGCACATTATTAGCATAGGTACAACCTAGCTAGGCTTTACGTCCCGAGAGATGTTTACTTACGCTAGACAGAGTAGGAGGTTAGCCTTTTCTCCCGTTCTGCCATTTCATCCTTGATGTGCTCTGTCGTTGTAAACAATATGCTCTCTTTGTACAGAAAGGACGGGAGAGTGATGATATAAAGACAGATTACTTCTTCCTCCAGTGAAAGAGCTCATGAGCCTTGGGGGTTTCTACTCCTCCTACGTAGTCGGGGATCACACGTAATGCTGGTGCAACCTCTGCCCCGGTGAAGTTTTTGATGTCTTCGTAGCCGACGTACTGCTGGTAATATTCGAGGTACAACTCTGCGGCAGGGAGGTAGGACCAATGCCACTTTTCTAGTTCGTAGCCTGGGCGACCCTGCCCCTTATCAGTAAAGACTTGGGCAAAGCCATACTCATGACCATGCTTGCAGAGCCACTCATACTCGGCTTTACCCTTGCCAGAGGCGAAGTAAGAGTTCTCAAGATTATTGATGTCAATGTCTGTACCCCAATGATGTCGAGAGGTCATGGGCATGGAGCTATAGCGTAAGATGTCACGAGCGCGCTCCTCGGCTGAGCCCTTCCTGACAGCCCACTTTCTCTCCCATATACCTTTTTGTTGAGAGAAAGTGCGTGTGCCAGAGAGCGCTTTGAGGCTTATTCCATCCTTGGCTGCAGCATCGCTCATAGCCTCAAACTGATCAGCTACAACGTTCTGGAGATAAATCTGTCGAGAGGTGTAGCGTGAGCCAAGCTTTCGGAAGTGTGGACTCTTGAGGTAAGAAATCTGCCCCGTCACTAGAGCCTTGCTGGCAGGTAGGAAGGCTTTAGCCTTGATGCTATCTGTTGGGGCTTGCTCTTGTTTTGCCTTGGGCTGTATTGCTCTCCTCAAGCACTGAGCATTGAGGGGGGAGAGGCTGGGTGCAAGGGCTAGGACAAGCCCGAGGAGTAGAATAGGCTTAGTCCTCATACACAACGATACTATCATCGTCTACATCCTCAGCCAGATCAATGTAGCGAGCTAGTACCCAGCCCTTCGCTCCGGTTTTCTTGCGCTGGATGTAGTACCATTGCTCGTAGGTGATGGTCTTGACTGAGGTACGATCGAGCTTTGTATAGCCTTTCACACCTGCATTGACATAAGACACATGATACACGTCAGCCTCAGGGTCGAAGGCAAGGAGTTCGACGGCTTTCCCCTTAGGTAGAGTGAAGCGGTACTCGCCTTCTTGGGAATAGAACTTTGCGTCCTTTAGCAGGATGGCCTCTACGGCATCACTATTCGTACGTGATCGATTGAGGATTATTACATCTTCGTTTTTCTGTAGCTTTCCTACTACTTTAGACTGCGTCGTAGGATGGTTGCGCAGGTTGACGTTTGTGGCATTTACGTGCCCGAGCTTGTCACTCTGTGCATAAATGTTTAGAGTGAAACCAAGAGCTAAGCTAAGCCCAAGGAATGTTTTGCAGATGTACTTCATGTCGCTTGAAAATAGGGGTTATAGTTTGATAATTGATGTAGGCCTAAAAGCGGAAGAGATAGCTGAGGAAACCACCAAAGCGTATCTCTGATGACTGCACATAGGGCTCTGTGCGCTCCGTACTCCAGATGTTGCCAAAGCCATAAACGAACCGTCCCTCTAGCTCTAGGCGATGGTGTGTCCCGAGACCAAAGCTTAGTCCTGGTCCACCACCTAAACCCCAGAAGAACTTACTCTTGATGCCTAGTGCATGGCGAGCAAGGTCTTTTTCGGACATATTGGTCTCGCCAGATACAGAGCTAGTCTCGGAGAGTGCGTAGCCTATGAATGGTCCTGCATTGACAAAAATTCTTGCACTAGGGCGACCTAGGTAGAGGTGCGCCAAGAGGGGTGTCTCTATGTATGTGATATCTCGGATATAGCTTGTGCCAGTAGCATCGTACTTCTCTCGCCATCCAGAGGTAAGATAGTTTGCCTCTAGTTGTAGTGATGCTCCACGCTCTACATCGTACCTGATCTTAAGACCAGCCATATTCCCGATATGGATACGCTGACTAACGCTAGGAACGAAGCTGAAGCGACTTGCTAGCACGCCACCGTGCACTCCTATGGAGAGGGCTTGATGAAAGGGCTCCACCTGCTGTGCCTGAGCCAAGAGAGGACAGAGGAGGAAGAGTAGAGTAGTGCGTATTACTCGAAAAGTTGTCATTAGAACGATTCTCGTAAGATGCTTCCAGAGCTGGTGTAGGTCACTAGGTAGAAACGCGTGTTTGAGTAGACACGACTGCCATGAGGCTGTAGCTGGAAATCCAGCTGTAGACCATCGTGGGGTAGTGTGGACGAACTGCTGATGAAACCCTTGCCGTGAGCTGCATAGGCTCTAATGAAGTAGCGGGCAATATCGTAGCCTAGCACACTATACTTGGGGTATGTATTGCTGATTTTATGCCCAAACCAAGTATTGTATTGGGTGAGGAAATCCTTAGCCTCGGGCATCGTGGGGTCAAAGAAAAACGAGGAATAGATCGTCGTATTTAGCCTGTGTAGGCTCTGTTGAAATTGCCCCCCGTAGCTTTGCCATTGTGGATAGCCGAAGAGTGTAACTCCGGTGCTTTGTGTGCCGATAGCGGCTACTGTTGCGAGGGCGAGATTGCGGTCTGCAGAGATGGGGACGACTACGGTATTGCTCCCGATACTAGGCATAGAGCCACTACCCACCTCGATAGTACGCATCGTGATGCCAGCCTTCTGAAGTGCTGGGCGAAGCTGTGTGACGAAGGGCTCCTCTGTGTCTGTACGCCTCCGAGTGAAGACTACCTCACGCCCCTTGTATCGCTGAAGGAAGAAGGGAACAACACGCTCGATGATGTACGAGGACTGTGCATTGGCTAGGATGACATTCCCCGAGTGAGGAGTGAGATTGTCTATTCGGCTAAAGGGTACGATATAATGGTTGTAGCCCGAGGCATCAGCAATAGCTCGTATCTGAACGTCATTTACCCCACCAATCACAATATCTTGATCTACAAACTTGCCAGAGGAAATGTAACTAAGCAGGGTGTTGTCACTAGGTATGTCTAGTGTGGTAAGTTGGATGGAGATCCCGCTTTTCTTCAAATCATACATGCCAAGCAGGAAGCCCTCATAGAACTCAATGAACTTACGCTCCTTAGTCAGGGGTAAGAGCATCAAGACCCTTGTTTGTGCTGTTGCAACTTGGTTTGTAGGAGAACTCGATTCTTCTGGCTCCTTCGTCTTAGTTCCCGTCGGGGTTGTCTCAGCCTTACTAACGGGGATGAGGAGTTCCATCCCGACCTTAAGGCTTGATGTTGTTACTCCAGGATTAGCACGGAGTAGATCCGCTAGTTCTACACCATAGATTTTACTGATGCGGTACAGTGTTTCACCGGCCTCTACCTTGTGCCTCGTGGTTTTCGTAGGGGTGCTTCGACTTGTTTGTTGTGCACTGCTATCTGCTGGTATAAGGAGCTTGTCCCCAACCTTTATCTGCTTTTTTGCCCAAGGATTGAGTTCGTAGATCTTCTCAATTGAAGCGTTGTACCTGCGGGCGATGCTGTACACAGTCTCTTCGCGCTGCACCTCGTGCTCACGGATGCGCTTGGGTGTCTGAGCCCATGTCTCAATGGAGAGACTGAGGGTGAGGGCACATATCACTAGAGCAATACTGAGTCGTCTGAAACCAGCCATAAGGAGGTATATCTAAATGAATATCTTAGTCTATCAAAACAACACAAAGTTACAGAAAGACCTCCACACATACTACTACCCCTGTCTCATTATAGACACTTCATCCTCCAAATACTTCAATAACCTCATGGCATTGATGCTAAACCCTGCCTATTTAAGGACTTTGTACCAGAGGGGAGACGAGTTACCATAAGTCTTCGTTGCGAGTTACCATAAGTCTTCGTTGCGAGTTACCATAACTCGTCGCAGAGACTTACCACAACTCTTTGGGACGACTTACCACAACTCGTCGAGGAGAGTTATAGTAAGTCGCTTGATCGTCTTTGTACATTCCCATATCTTCTTTGCTCCCAACTTGTTATTAGGATGTTTAGGTGTGCCTTGATTTGGGAATCTTATACCAATCTATTGCTGCCTAAATAGCATTGATGTCTACTGACCTAGCCTCCTTGTTCCCCTCGTGGAGGAAGTTGGCTATGTAATGCTTGAGGCTTTGGATGAATAAAAAAAGAAGTCGCTGTAAGGCTTTAATGTCTTACAGCGACTTCTCCTGGCGGTATGGACGGGACTCGAACCCGCGACCCCCTGCGTGACAGGCAGGTATTCTAACCAGCTGAACTACCACACCAGCTCTTGTTCGCTCAACAAAGATAGTACAAGAAATCATGACTGCCAAACGACTCTGGTGTTGGGGAAACAGCATTAGCTCTCATTTGAAAAGTCACAGTACTCCTTAGGAAAAAGGATAAGCCTACTTTGAGAAGCCTTTGTTATGCTCGTTTCCTCAAGTAATGAGGCTCATTCCTTACATTATGCAGGGGGCAGAAATTATGCTATGGGATCTGATGCCTTTGCCTAGGTTGCAAAAGGTAAATACAGAGTGTGGCTGGCATGCTTACATGGAAGGCAAAACTAAAGCCCCCACTGCAGACATAGCATCTGCGGTGGGGGCTATTCGTTACTACCCCTCGGGGGAGGTAAAGGTACTACTCAGCAGAGAGCGAAGCGCGCTTGAAGGCTGTGACCGTAAGAGTCTTGCTCTGAGCCTGAAGATACTGCTGGATATTTACCTTGTTGTCCTTGACGAATGCTTGCTCAAGGAGGGTATTTTCCTTGTAGTACTTCTTGAGGGCTCCCTCGGCGATATGCTCGATGATGTTCTCAGGCTTACCTGCTTCACGAGCCTTATCACGTGCGATGGATAGCTCACGCTCCTTGATGTCAGCTGGGACGTCATCCTCGGTGATACCTGCAGGATTCATAGCTGCGATCTGCATCGCTACGTCGCGAGCGACCTGAGCATCTACGGGTTCGTTGAAGGCTACGATGGTAGCAAGTCGATTACCTGGATGGATATAGGAGATAGCAGCAGCACCCTTGACAAACTCGTAGTAGCCAAGCTCCATCTTCTCACCCGTAACACCGCTACGCTCAGTGATGTGCTCCTGTACTGTACGACCATCTGCGAGAGGCGTAGCCAGGAGTGCATCCTTAGAGATTTCGGGCTTGCTCTTAGCGACGTCTAGGACAGACTTGGCAAGAGCGATGAAATCTTCATTCTTTGCTACAAAGTCCGTTTCACACTTGATCTCGATAGCTACAGCATAGCCACCTTCGTGAGCAGCAAGGATACAGCCCTCTTCTGCTTCACGATCTGAACGCTTGGCAGCTAGAGCCTGACCACGCTTACGGAGTAGTTCGATAGCTTTCTCAAAGTCACCAGCAGCTTCTTCGAGAGCCTTCTTGACATCCATCATCCCTGCACCCGTTAGCTTACGGAGCTTGGCGATGTCTTGGATTGATACACCCATTGTGTTTGTATAGTTTGAATTGTGTTTGACTTCTTTTGGATTTCTTACCCCTCTAAATGGAAGCGAGGACGAGCAACCTTGCGCTCGCTCATCCTCGCCTCTTTGGGGTGTCTACCTTTGTCCCTTATACAGCCTCCAAGAGGGGAGGGTAGAGGAAAGGTAGTTACACGCTTAGGCTTCTGCTTCTACTTCTGTTTCAGAAGATGCAGCAGCTTTACGAGGGCGACGTGCGGCACCGTTTCGAGAACGACCGTGCTCGATGCGCTTTACACCCTCTTCGTTTTCATCCTTCTCGTCACCCTTACCTTCAGCCTTACGCTCCTGTAGACCTTCGGAGATAGCAGCGCATACTGCAGAGACGATGATCTCTACTGCAGCTGCCGAGTCGTCGTTGGCAGGGATAACGTAGTCGATATTGGAAGGATCGCTATTGGTGTCCACAATAGCAAAGACGGGGATTCCAAGGCGCTTAGCTTCAGCTACTGCGATATGCTCCTTCATAACGTCTACGACGAAGAGAGCAGAGGGCAGACGCCTCATGTCAGCGATTGAGCCAAGTGTGAGCTCTAGCTTAGCACGCTGACGTGAGATCTGGAGCTTCTCACGCTTGGAGAGATTATCAAATGTACCATCAGCAGTCATCTTATCGATGTCGCCCATCTTCTTTACGGCCTTTCGGATCGTAGCGAAGTTTGTGAGCATACCACCTGGCCAGCGCTCGGTTACGTAGGGCATACCTACGGCCTTAGCGAGCTCTGCCACAGCTCCCTTGAGCTGCTTCTTAGTGGCAACGAAGAGGATCTTCTTGCCACCCTTGGCCATGGCCTTAGCGATTTCTGCTGCTTCGTCTACCTTAACAACAGTCTTGTGAAGGTCGATGATGTGAATGTCGTTGCGCTCCATGAAGATGTATGGAGCCATAGCTGCGTTCCACTTACGTGTGAGGTGACCGAAGTGTGCGCCAGCTTCTATGAGTTGGTCAAAGGAAACTCTTGACATGATTTCGTTTACGTTCTATAAATGTAACAGGATTACTTTCAACTGCCTGGTAGGACAGCTCAGGAGCCGTAGCTCTAGGCAGTTTAGATACTAAACGCGAGATAATACCTCGTAGACTATTAGCTAGCCCACAACAAGGTATTAACGCTTGCTGAACTGGAAGCGCTTGCGAGCCTTGGGGCGTCCTGGCTTCTTACGCTCAACGACACGAGAGTCGCGAGTAAGGAAGCCTTCTGCACGTAGAGCTGGCTTGTCTTCTTCGTTGATCTTGACAAGAGCGCGAGCGATAGCGAGGCGAGCGGCTTCACTCTGCCCCTTGAATCCTCCACCCTTGAGGTTAATCTTGATGTCATACTTTTCTACAGCATCGAGCGTCGAGAGAGGCTGGCGAACGATGTACTGTAGAATAGATGAGGGGAAGTAGACAGCGATGTCTCGCTTGTTGATAGTGATCTTCCCGCTACCAGCAGATACATATACACGGGCTACTGCGGCCTTACGGCGGCCAATGGCATTGATCAATTCCATAGTCCTAGTACTACTTTAGCGTGTTGAGATCGATGAGACGGGGCTGCTGAGCTTCGTGCTTGTGCTCTGCTCCGTCGTATACATAGAGATTAGCTAGGATAGCTGCCCCGAGGCGATTCTTAGGGAGCATACCCTTGACTACCTTACGGAAGAGGCGGTCAGAGCCCTTAGCCTGTAGGAAGCGGGGGCTAAACTGACGCTGCCCACCTGGGTAGCCAGAGAACTTGAGATAAACTCGGTCGTCCCACTTCTTACCAGTGAGGACTACCTTATCTGCATTGATTACAATCACGTTATCCCCACAGTCTACGTGAGGCGTGAAGTTGGGCTTGTACTTGCCACGGAGCAACTTGGCGATCTTGGAGCATACACGTCCCAAGCTCTGACCAGTAGCATCCACGACCACCCACTCCTTCGTGACGGTAGCCTTGTTTGCAGAAACGGTCTTGAAACTTAAAGTGTCCATTCCTTCTGTCTTGTTGTTAGTTAAATTAGACGAAATGCGAGACCTCATGAGCGGACATTGTCTTCGTGTGCTGGTCATAAGAGTTGGACACAGACACATCACACATTACTCTCCCAGTACTGGGCGATAAGACTCTGTCAATCCTTCAGCTCGCAATGATACTATTTGATAAACAGCGCACAAAAGTACGAAAAAACAACCAACTATGCAATACTTGTGAGCGTTACTTCGTGTGGGCTCCACCGTCTCTTCCCTTGGTATGAGAGCGGAGGGGGAGAGCTGGGCAGGGGGAGACGTCGAGAAAAGATGCGAGGATAAAAGATTTATAGGTTGAAGCTTCGTGTGTGCAAGGTCTTGGTATAGATGGCATATATGCCCCCTCAACTTATACATTACATATAGTTAGAGGGGGTGAGAGTTTTAATGGAATAAGCTCCCTAGAGGGAACGGAAAAGGATAGTCAGCAGAGCCTAGGCAGCTTATCTTATAGTAGCGGGAGGAGCTCAGAGAGGTGAATGCTGTTTGAGCCTTTAAGTAGAATGAGGGTATCGTTTAGCGGGTGAGCTGTGAGGTAGGCCTTAAGCTCTGATACTGAGGGGAAGATGTTTGGCTCACACCCAAGCAATGCCTGCCACTTAGGCCCACAGAGAAGAAACTCTAGAGGGTGTTTCATAGCCTCATTTCGGAGCATCTCTAGGAGTTGCCGATGGGCATCCTCAGAGGCTGTACCCAGCTCATTCATGTCTCCGAGGATGAGGGTGCGTGGGGTTTCTAGAGGGAGGATGCTAAGGAAATTCTCGATAGCCTTCTTCATACTCGAGGGGTTAGCATTGTAGGCATCTGCGATGATGCGGTTCCCCCGATCGGAGAGGATGAACTGAGATCGGCTGTTGCTCGGTGTGTAGGCTCTGAGTGCTTCACTAATCTTTTCAACAGGGATGTCGAAGAAGAGCCCAATTGTAATTGCTGCTAGAGCGTTGGGGAGGTTGTATGCCCCGACTAAGTGTGTTGTGACCTCCTGCTCTGGGAGTGAGAGGGAGGGACAGGTCCAGCTAAAGCTCAGGAAGAGCTGGTGTCCCACAGCCTTTACTTCGCCTTGTACAAGGGGGATGCTTTTTGTAGATGGTTGATGAAGTTTGTCTGTCCCATAGAGCACCCTTTGCACACCTTCACTCATCTGTAGGAGGACAGTATCCTCCGCATGAATGAAGAGTACCCCTCCATGCGTACGCACATAGTCGTACAGCTCACCCTTAGTCTTCCTCACGCCCTCGATTGAGCCAAAGCCCTCGAGGTGTGCTTGACCAATGTTAGTGATGAGTCCATAGTTTGGTTCTGCTATGGCACAGAGCTCTGCGATATCGCCAGGCTTGCTCGCTCCCATCTCGATGAGGGCAAGCTGATGCTTCTGTGTAAGGCGAAGGAGGGTAAGTGGGACGCCGATATGATTATTGAGGTTGCCCTCGGTGAAGAGTAGCTGGTAGCCCTGAGCCAGCACAGAGGCGGTTAGCTCCTTTGTGGTGGTTTTTCCGTTTGTACCCGTGATTGCGATTACAGGGGTCTTGAGTTGGTGTCTGTGGTGACGAGCGAGTTGTTGTAGGGCGCAGAGGACGTCAGGTACTAGGAGCAGTCGATCATCCTTGCTCACTAGGGTGCAATCATCGATGACAGCATAGGCAGCCCCTGCCTCTAGGGCTGAAAGGGCATATTTATTCCCATCAAAGTTCGCCCCTTTCAGAGCAAAGAATAGGCAGTCTTTAGGGAGCTTTCGGGTATCGGTAGAGACCGTGGGGTGCTGGAGGTAGAGGGTGTAGAGCTCTTCTATTGTAGTCATTTTGATGAGGATTGTTGTGGGGAGTGTGGGGCTAAGGGACTTGGGGTAGCTCCACCCCGAGCTCGGTGAGACCTAGGCGCAGGTAGGGGCGACTGAGGTCACGAGGTTTCAGTATCTGCTCATCCCATGTGATGAGGTCAATATCAATAGGTATCTCTTCTGGTCGTGTAGCTCTTTGCTCGGGGGTACGACCAGCTTCTTGCTCTAGCTCCTTGAGCTTTCTACTGAAAAGGGTAAGTTCATCGTGTGTGTCCCCTACAATGACGACATCAGTGAAGGGGGTAGAGGAGAGGGGAAACTCCACAGGTGCTGAGCGGCGAGGAGTGGAGCAACGTAGCCTACAGCCTCCGAATGAGAAGAGGCGCTTCTGCACATAGGCTATATGATGCTCCGCTTGGGTGTTGCTCCCAAGGGTGAGGATGAAGCGGTGGGGGGTACTCATGACTCGCTGTGGCTATGCGTGTGCTGGACGTGTACTGATGCCTCGTGGATGGAGCTGAAGAGTTCGTGGAGGAAGCCCTCCTCTAGCCCCAAAGCCTTGCCGTCGCGGAGCCGTTCCTCAATGAGGTAGCGGTAGCGTTCAGGCTGAACAATCGGTAAATGTGCCTTGGCCTTGATTGTCCCGATGTGCTGGGCATACTTCATTCGTTCGCTCATGAGGCGAAGGAGCTCGTGGTCTATGCGATCAATCTCTCCACGTAGAGCTCGTAGCTCCTCGGAGTCTGCGGTGTTGCGTGTCGGGTGGATGTCCAGTGCATCTAGGAGGGAGATGAGTGCTGCAGGAGTGAGCTGCTGGGCAGAGTCACTCCATGCTTCATCGGGGTGTGGATGTACCTCCACCATGAGCCCAGAGAAGTTCATCTCCATGGATGCTCTGCTCACGACGGGGACGAGCTCCCTACGTCCTGCTATGTGGCTGGGGTCACTTAGTATGGTAAGCTCAGGATGTCTCCTGCTGAGCTCGATGGGTATTTGCCAGAGCGGTGTGTTGCGGTATTGCCCTTTCCCATAGGTACTGAAGCCTCGGTGTACGGCTCCAATCTGAGTGATACCTGCATGGAGGAAGCGCATTAAGGCTCCCTCCCACAGCTCGATATCAGGGTTTAGTGGGTTCTTCACAAGGAGTGTTACCTCTGTGCCACGTAGAGCCTCGGCAAGCTCGGCAATGGCGAAGGGGCTAGCGGTAGTCCTTGCTCCAATCCAAAAGGTGTGTAGCCCGGCCCTTAGAGCAGACTCTACGTGTGAAGGGGAGGCAACTTCGGTCAAGGCTTGCATGCCCAGCTCTGTCTCGATACGCCGAAGCCACGGTAAACCTTCTTCTCCTACCCCCTCAAACGTACCAGGGCGGGTACGAGGCTTCCATAGGCTTGCCCTAAAGAGGCGTATCCCGCACGCTTGAAGTTGCTTCGCTGTCTCATAGGTCTGAGCCTCCGTCTCTGCGCTGCATGGGCCTGCACAGATGGTGAAGGGATAGGGTGAAGGATAATCGAAGCTAAGCGGAGTAAACAGGTCTGTGGACATAAAGGGAAGATGCGGGGGATGGATGGGGTGAGGGTCGATTGAGTGGGGTGGGTAAAGAATGAAAAGTAGCTAGAGATGGGCGGAAGGATTATACTCCGAGGACAGAGGACTTGTTGTGTAACCTCTAAGCTCTAGGTGTTGGCCTTGCTTGGAGAGAAGGCTCTGTTGTCGGTGTAGCGGAGGTGTGATTGCTCTGCTCTGATGCCTCTTGGTCTATCTCCTCGATGAGGCGGAGCATGGCTCGGTAGAGGACGGAGTGCCAAGGGTGCGTCTTATGCGAGAGTAGGTCGTTGTGCCATAGCAGGGTCAGCTCACCATTGTAGCGAGCTGTTGTGCGAATCAGTTCGCTGGCTAATTGCTCTGCCTCGTCGTAGGTGAGCCCCATGTATCGCTCTTCGCTGAGGGTGAGGTCTCGAAGGGTGAGAGGGTGTAGCACCAGCTCGGTGAGGAGCTGGGTATTGGGGTTGATAAACTTCACGGGGCGACAGGTGCCGAGGCGGAAGCCTGCCACATCTGCATAGCCCATGGTATAGTCGTTACGAAAGCCTGAGAAGAAGGTCTGCAGGAGATCCTCTGGCTCGCAAGAGGCAAGCTTGTTGTGCCGTATGCCCTGAGGAGGCAGACGAAGATAACGCTCGAAGACTCTGCGCTCCTCGCTGATACGCTCTACGTGTTGCCCTGAGGCGAAGCTACACTGTAGCCCCAGCTTCACTCCTGCACGCTTAGCCTCGAGTAGTACCCGATGGAGGTAGGCTGACTTCAGGTGATACCGTGGTTTATCTAGCGGGTGACGTGAGGGCATACGTACGAAGAAGCGAATGAAGACCCTCTTGTCTCCCAGCTGATCTCTAAGCCTGCTATCCCACCCTAGGAACTTAGGGAAGGTATAGTAATCATCCTCCGCATCTCGAGAGAAGGAGAGGCGTAGAGCCTTCAGCGGATTTTGCTTTTCCTTCAGCCATGCTCTGAGGAAGCTTCGCCAGCCCCTATAATTGTATGGACGTGCTAGGTCATGCGTGAGGTTCACCGCACTGAACGTAGCTGATCGCTCCTCCATCCTGAGGTGGTGTCGCTCTAGGAAGCCTTCGTCTCTGAGTAGCGCTCTAAGGGCGGCTCCATACTCGTCTACGATGGGACGATGCAGGAACCCTGCTCGGTAAGGGAGCGAACTCTTGCCTGGAAATCGCCCATAGCTATCTCGTTCATGTCTGAGATACATCTCCTCATAGCGTGAGATGAGGAAAAAGGTAGAGGCTATTAGGTCTGCGTGGATAATCAGTTGTGTCCTCGAGGCGTTCCATTCCTCTCTAGGCTCCCCGAAGAGGATGGGGATGCCCCGCCACTCTGTTAGTGGTAGGCTCGGGTAGCTTTTAGGTGTACCGTAGCTCGTCCGATCAAAGAAGCCTGAGGGGCGGATGATGATCGGATAGTGCTTCATTTCCTCGGGGTCATTGGTATATCCAATGGCCTCAAAGCGACGCTGGTACCGATCCTCCCCTTGTCCTTGGACGAAGAGTGGCCCGATGAGGAAATCTATGATATATTGGCGGATCTTGCTATGGAGCATCGTCTGCTATTTTTAATGTACTTGGATGACCTTCGTGAAGTACTGAGGGAAACTCCTCAGAGGTACCGAGGGAACCGTTGGAAAGGTTACGGGGATACCTCTTGGGAGGTTGTGGGGATACCCATCATCCTGCCTTTCGTCGCTCTATTCACAGGCTTGCTCGGTATCTCTTAGAGTGAGTACAGCCTCGATGGGATAATGATCTGACTCGGTCGCTCGCTTGTCTACCTCACAGCTCAGAGCTCGGAAGGCCTTGCCATAGATGATGTGATCAATGCGTACGACAAAAGGACGTGTATGGAAGGTGAACCCAAAGCCATTCCCACGCTCTACGAAGGCATCCTCCATCCCCTCAGAGACCTTCCTATGGACGTAGGAGAGCGGGGTGTCGTTGAAGTCTCCACAGACAATCACGCGTCCCTCCGAGCTATTGGCACGGATGTATTCACTCAGGACATTTGCTTGCACGTTGTGTGCCTTAATCGTAGGGCTAAGCTTGGCTCTGAGGGCATCTTGTAGCTGTACTGCCTCGCCTTGCTTGGCTAGGTGCAGGTATTGCTCCCCATCGACACGCTTGAGATGGAAGGACTCTAAGTGGGCATTGATGAGGAGAGTTTCCTTGCCCCCGATGAGCACCTTGGCTGCGATAGCTCCGTTGACCCATGAGGAGATGGGGATCTCCTCTATGCGTATAATTGGGTGCTTGGAGAGAATGGCAAGGGTACTGCCACCTCGATTGACACGGATGACACGGATGAAGGGATAGTCCTTGTTTAGATAGCTTTGGAGTGTCTTGGTGACAACCCCAGCGAAGGGATTCTGATTGAGCATAGCCTCCTGAAGACATACGAGGTCAGCTCCACTGCTTTTGATGTATTGCAGGACGGCATTGGGCTGGGTAGCCGAATGGGGTTTGAAGCCAAAGGCGCAGACGTTGTATGAGAGTACCCGTATCGTAGTGCTCTCTTCTGCTGCGAGCAGTTTGTCTGCTCGGTTGATGGGGAAGTAAATAAGCAGCTGAGGTAGGGCTATGAGCCAAACGGCAAGGACCGAGAGTAGCCAGCGCCATTCCCTTACCAGCATCCATACTAGGGTAATGATGAGCTGGAGGATCAGTAGGATAGGGAAGAACAGCCCCAGGAAAGCTGGGATAATCCACTTGATAGGGGGAATGTAGCCTGAGTAAGCTCCTAGGAGGAAGAGAGAGCATTGTATCACCGTCAGGGTCACGAGCGTGACCTTGATAATGCGTGAGCTGATCTTAAAGAATGAGCTCTGTGTTTGACTCTTCTTCATTGGCTAGGACTGATGTGCTGTTCGCTCCCCGATGAGGCGTAGCTTTGCTCGCTCTACCTCGGTTAGGCTACCATAGCCAGAGTGGCGTAGCTTCTTGAGGATTGCCTCTTCCTCGGGGGAAAGAGGGAGAGGAGGCTCAGGCGAGGTTGGGGCCGTAGGTCTGTTGGGTGAGGCTCGTTGTATGAGGCGCACTAGGGGGGCAGTCATGTCGATGCCTCGCCCCAGAAATAGAGCGAAGAGTGCCCCACAGGCTATCCCTCCTGCATGGGCTAGGTGTCCACCGATATTACGGTAGCTGAGTAATCCCCATAGCAGGATCAGCCCCAGAGCTATCCAGAGAGACTTATCTTGGGTAGAGGATGCCGTGCCTTGGGTGCGCCCCCGATAGCGTAGGAGAAGAGTGGCGGTGAGTAGGGTGAGGATGGCGGATGATGCACCCATCAGCTCCAAGGGGAATAGGATAAAAAGTCCGAGAGCTCCCCCGACGTAGTAACCCGCCAGATAGCCTAGGGCTCCTGCTACTGCTCCATATAGATAGAGCACGATGGTGCGACGAGGGTTTAGTTGTGGCTCCACAGGACGCTGTAGCACCCAGAGCAAGAGCATGTTCCCAATCAGGTGCAGGAGGCTATCGTGGGGAAGAATATAGGTTACGAGGCTCCATGGATGAGAGGCTAGGTAGCTCAGCTCGGGACGGAAAGAGAGGAAGCTCCCCACATGCCACCAGCGAAGGGGGGAGGCGAGCGTACAGACGAGGTCAATGAGGCTAAGGGCTAGGTACACGACGACCTGTACGGCTATGATCCAATAGATCATAGGCGCATCTGCCCTGAGGAAGGGGAAGTAACGGCTAATAGTTCTGCTGGGAGATCTCACCTTTCTTACGCCATAATAGGATGAGGATGAGCCCGCCAATCATCCCTCCGAGGTGGGCAAAGTGTGCTACACCACCGCCCGTATTGTGTACCCCGAGGTAGAGCTCAAGTGCTCCGTAGAGGAAGACAAAGTACTTCGCTTTCATCGGGATAAAGAAGCCCACGAAGACATAGGCATTGGGGAAGAGCATCCCGAAGGCAAGCAAGATACCGAACACCGATCCCGAAGCCCCAACTGTAACTAAGAGATTAAGGAAGTCCTTCGTCGAATAAAGTCCAGCCTCCGTGCGTATGAGTTCGTAGCCGCTGAGGTCACCCAGCTCATACATCCAGCTCAACTCTTGCATCAGTGCTGCACTAAGCCCTGACACGATATAGAAGAGCAGGAAACGCTTCGCCCCCCATACCTGCTCAATGGTAGAACCAAAGATCCAGAGAGCAAACATGTTTGAGAAGACATGCTCTATGGAGCTGGTGCTGTGCAGGAACATATAGGTAAAGAACTGGACGAAGCTAAACTTCGGGGCAGAGAAGTAATGCAAGCCCAGTAAATCATTGACGTCAATCCCTCGGCGCAGCAGCACCATAGAGGCAATCCAGATGATGAAGTTAATGACGATGAGGTTACGCACAGCGGGCGGAGCCCAACGAGACCAAGCTGAGGAGGGTTGTTGCATCATCTTGTCTTATCTTTTCTCTTCTTTCCTTTTCGCTTAATATGTTGCAGTGAGGCTTACTTTCTCTCACGACCAATACAAAGATAACCATTCTATGGCTCTTGGGTTTTGTGGCATACCTTGGTGTGGGGAGGCTCTGTTTGGCTCTGGTGTTTTACTTCGTATCCTCATCAAGGGGTGTGGAAGTCTCCTCTGATAGGTATTGATCTGGTTTCTTGTGTGTTGCTCCTGTTTCGTGTCCTTTGCCTTTGGCCCTTGGTAAGAATAGGTGCTTTAGACGCCCTTGATACCCTACGTTTACAGCCCTTCAATAGGTACCCTCGGTACCTCTCTAGAGTTATCCCCGGTACCTCTAGAGAGGTTACGGGGATACCCTTAGGGTGGTTACGAGGATACCTCTGTGGAGTTTCCCTCAGCACTCCTTCGGGAGAGTTTTCCTCACAGAGACAAGGTCAAGCCTTGGGGTTGTGACCTAGCAAGAGGGCCACTTTACCCCCATCGCTTATCGTCTTTGTCTGTGAATAATGCAAAAAGCCTAGACGGTGCTCTGCGGAGCTTCGTCTAGGCTTCTTTATTGAAGGGGGAGCTGTTACTCGCCGTAGTACTTGGCCTTGAGCTCGGCTACCGTAGGATCGGTGATATAGTCATCGTAGTCCATGATCTTGTCGATGATGCCGTTTGGTGTCAGCTCAATGACACGAGTCGCCACGGTCTGGATGAACTCATGGTCGTGGCTGGTGAAGAGGACATTCCCCTTGAAGACCTTCAGCGTGTTGTTGAAGGCTTGGATGCTCTCTAGGTCGAGGTGGTTCGTGGGGCTGTCAAGAACAAGGACATTAGCATTCTTGAGCATCATCCTTGAGATCATACAGCGCATCTTCTCACCCCCAGACAGTACAGATGCACTCTTGAGGATCTCTTCCCCCGAGAAGAGCATACGACCAAGGAAGCCCTTGAGATAAACCTCGTTCGTGTCAGCGGCGAACTGCGAGAGCCACTCGACGAGGTTCATGTCCGTATTGAAGTACTCCGAGTTGTCTAGCGGCAGGTAGGCCTCGGTAATGGTCTGCCCCCACTCGTATGTCCCTTCGGTGGCTTTTTCCTCTCCATTAATAATCTGGAAGAGGGCAGTCATCGCACGGGGATCTCGGCTGATGAAGACGATTTTGTCGTCCTTCTCGACGTTGAAGTTTAGATCACGGAAGAGCAAGGTGCCATCGTCAGCGTAGGCAGTCAGCCCCTTCACCTCTAGGATCTTATTCCCTGGGTCACGATCGGGCGTGAAGATAATGCCTGGGTAACGACGACTGCTGGCCTTGATCTCCTCGATGTTGAGTTTCTCCAGCATCTTCTTGCGGCTAGTGGTCTGCTTACTCTTAGCAACATTAGCACTGAAGCGGCGGATGAATTCCTCAAGCTCCTTTTTCTTCTCCTCGGCCTTCTTGTTCTGCTGCTGTTGCTGGCGCAGGGCTAGCTGGCTGGACTCGTACCAGAAGCTGTAGTTCCCTGCGAACTGCTGGACACGGCCAAAATCAATGTCCACCGTGTGCGTACATACGGAGTCAAGGAAGTGACGGTCGTGGCTGACAACCAAAACAGTCTGCTCGTATTCGGAGAGGTAATGCTCCAGCCAAGTGACCGTCTCGAGGTCAAGGTCATTCGTGGGCTCGTCGAGCAGAAGGTTATCGGGCTTGCCATAAAGAGCGCGAGCCAAGAGGACACGCACCTTCTCCTTACCGCTAAGCTCCTTCATGAGTTTGTAATGAAGGTCTTCCTTGATGCCGAGTCCGCTGAGGAGCATGGCAGCGTCACTCTCGGCGTTCCAGCCCTCCATTTCGGCGAACTTATCCTCCAGCTCCGCCACACGGTTCCCGTCCTCATCGCTGAAGTCGGGCTTGGCATAGAGGGCGTTCTTCTCCTCCATGATTGCCCAGAGGACGCTATGCCCCATCAGGACGGTGTCCATGACGGTGTATTCGTCGAAGGCGTAGTGATCCTGGCTCAGCACGGAGAGGCGTTCGCCTGGGCCGAGGGTGATGGAGCCACGGGTTGGGTCGAGGGCGCCGCTGATTGTGCGCAGGAGGGTGGATTTCCCTGCGCCATTGGCACCGATGATGCCGTAACAGTTGCCGGGGGTGAACTTGAGGTTCACGTCTTGGAAAAGAATGCGCTTGCCAAACTGGACAGCCAGGTCGCTAACGGTAATCATATTACTTCTTGATTTGCTGAATTAAAGGCTTTCGAAAGGGGAGAAAGGAGGAGAAGAAAATTAGGTATATACGGTGCACTCGCACCCTATATACGGTGCGTTTGCACCCAATATACGGTGCTGTTGCACCCAATATACGGTGCTGTTGCACCCAATATACGGTGCTGTTGCACCCTATATACCTAATTTTAGCACCTAATAGAGGTCGGTCTAACACGCTTTATTATAGCTAGTTGCAAGGAGTGTTTATTCGCCTTGCTTCAGGCTTGCTTAGTTCGCCAAGTTAGCACCCTCACTTGGGTCACTTGGGCTTGATCCCAAGCCTCCCTATCCGAAAGAAAAGATCGCTTATAAAACGACGGTCTCCCTACAAGGCTGTGACCCTGAAGAGAGACCATCGGAAGTGGGGAATGAACTAGGCTGCTGCGCCTTCGCTCATCAGAGCATTGAACTCCTCTGGGCTGACTTCCTTCTCTTCGACTGCTACCTTTTCCTTGGCGATGGCAGCGAGCTTGGAGTCGGCTACTCGGTCAATGAGGTTCTCTTTCGTGCGGTTGTCCTTGAGCATGTTCTCAGCGTAGCCTGCCAGCACGTCATCGGGCACGCTCGTCATGCCGTACATAGCGAACTGGTTCTTGGCAACCACGAGGGCAAACTTCTTCACGTCCTCTTCTTCGATCTTCACGCCAGCAGCTTCGAGCATCTGCGCCTTAATGCGGTCGAAGGTGATATCATCGAGGATCTTGGGAAGGTCACGGTCGAGTTCGTCTTCCTTGACGTCCTTGTTGCGAGCGATGAAGATGCGCTTGAGCAGGGTTTCGTCGTAGGCAACTTTCCCAGCCTTCTTCAGCAGAAGAGCACGGAGATCACGTGTGAACTTATAGTCGCTCTCGGTAGCAAACTGCTCAGCGAAGCTCTCACGGATGTTGGCACGCAGAGCTTCCTCGGTGCGAACATCACTAGCCTCGCCGAAGGCCTGTGCGAAGAACTCTTCGTTCATCTCGGCTGGTACGTGGCGAGAGATCTTGTGGATCTGGTAGGAGAAGCTGACGCCATCGAGTGCGGGGACAGCTTCCTTCTCGATGCTAAGTAGGGTAGCGATGTTGGCTACGTCACCTTCGTAGAGCGCAAATGGTTCGATGGTGAGCGTATCACCAACCTTCGCACCGATGAGCTTAGCCTTCTCGGCATCGTTCTTTGCGTAGCGGGGGAGGATCAATGCCTTCTCAGCTTCGATACCGCCTTCCTTGGCTTCTCCATTCTCGAGCTGGAGCATGCGGCCGTAGACTACGTCATTATCTTCTACACTCTCGACGTCTACCTGCTTGCCTGCGCTCTCCAGCATGCGTTGGATCTGTTCGTCCTCCATCTGCTTGGTAGCAGCAATGCGGTAGTAAGCGAGCTTATCTCGCTTGGTTAGCTTAATTTCCAGCTTGGGGGCGAGGGCAACGTCATAGGAAAACTCGAAGTTCTCTTCGGTAGCGAAGTCATACTCCTTCTCATTCTCTACGGGGATGGGACTACCGAGGATGTCGAGCTTCTCTTCGTCAATATAGCTGAAGAGTGCGTTGACTACGGCTCGGTTAATCTCCTCTACCTTCACCGATGTGCCGACCTGCTTCTTGATTAATCCCAGCGGTGCATGCCCTTTGCGGAAGCCAGGGATGTTTGCACGCTTCTGGTAGTTCTTGATTTCTTTTTCTACTTGGGGTAGGTAGTCAGCTGGTGCTACGGTGACCGTGATCACTGCTGCTACATCTGAGGTCTGCTTAATCGATACAGCCATTCGTCTTATATTATTTAATGTATACTATACTTTGCTGGAGTGAGGACTTACCTTGAGGTAACCCCCTTAACAAATTGACTACAAAAGTAGTGCAATTAACCCACTTAGGCAAACAAAAACCTTCGCATCAGGAAGGGAAACAAAGGCTAAGGAAACCCTATGGGAAAAGAGTAGTCTGGGGACGATAAAAGGTAGAGACACTGAGAAGCCAAGCTCCTTAGTGTCTCTGCCATAAGAGTACGTTGCTCGCCTATCCAAGGAGGCAAGCCTTAGTACTGAGGACTAGCTAGAAGCGAGGCTTGCCCATAGGCATAGAGGGCATCTTAGGCATCTTGCCACCCTTGAAGCCCTGGAGCGTTTTCATCATCTTGCGGGTCTGGGTGAACTGCGTCAGGAGCTTATTGACGTCCTGCACCGTTGTACCACTCCCGAGTGCTATACGCTTACGGCGATGTCCATCGAGGATGTGTGGCTTTGCTCGCTCCTCGGGCGTCATCGAGTAGATGATTGCTTCGATGCTCTTGAATGCATCGTCATTGATGTCAATATCCTTAAGGGCCTTGCCTACGCCGGGGATCATTGCTGCCAGTTCCTTGATGTTCCCCATCTTCTTGATTTGATGGATCTGCGTAAGGAAATCGTTGAAGTCAAACTGATCCTTCGCTATGCGCTCCTCGAGACGGCGTGCTTCTCGCTCGTCATAGAGCTGCTGAGCACGCTCCACAAGCGAGACAATATCTCCCATGCCGAGGATACGATCTGCCATACGCTCGGGGTGGAAGACGTCCAATGCATCCATCTTCTCACCCATCCCGACGAACTTGATCGGCTTATCTACGACCGTGCGGATAGATAGTGCTGCACCACCACGTGTATCTCCATCGAGCTTTGTGAGTACGACTCCATCGAAGTCCAAGCGGTCGTTGAACTCCTTCGCCGTATTGACTGCGTCTTGCCCTGTCATAGAGTCTACGACGAAGAGCGTTTCACTTGGTCGGATAGCCTCCTTCACGGCTTGTATCTCGCGCATCATCTCTTCGTCAATGGCCAGTCGACCTGCGGTGTCGATGATGACAATGTCACAACCCTGTGCCATGGCTTCAGCCACGCCTCGTCGAGCGATGCTTACGGGATCCTTACTCTCGAGGTCAAAGTACACAGGCACAGCAATCTGCTCTGCTAAGACTCGCAGCTGCTCGATAGCTGCGGGACGATAGACGTCACAGGCGACGAGTAGAGGCTTCTTGCTTTGCTTTGTCTTGAGCAGATGAGCGAGCTTCCCCGAGAAGGTGGTTTTCCCAGAGCCTTGGAGCCCCGACATCAGGATGATGGCAGGTGTCCCTTTGAGGTTGATTTCGGTGGCCTTGCTCCCCATGAGCTGAGCCAGCTCATCGTGGACGATCTTTACCATCAGTTCGCCTGGGCGCACAGCGGTAAGTACGTTTTGTCCTAGGGCTTTCTCCTTGACCTCTTCGGTAAACTTCTTTGCTACGTTGTAGTTCACGTCTGCCTCGAGGAGTGCACGGCGTACATCCTTGAGGGTTTCGGCGACGTTTAGCTCGGTGATCTTGCCTTCGCCCTTTAGGATTTTAAAGGACCGCTCGAGGCGTTCACTAAGGTTCTCAAACATATATTGCTATGGGATAAGTCTGTTTGTTTCCGTATCGGGGAAGACGACAGCAGGCTTGAAGCTCTGAGCTTCCTCTTGAGACATCCAGGCGTAGGCCATGATGATTACGATGTCGCCAGGCTGCACGAGGCGCGCTGCTGCACCATTGAGGCACACGACGCCTGAGCCTCGCTCCCCTGCGATGACGTAGGTCTCAAGGCGTGCGCCATTGTTGTTGTTTACGATTTGCACTTTCTCCCCAGGGAGAATGTTTGCAGCCTCTATGAGGTCTTGGTCTAAGGTTATGCTCCCTACATAGGAGAGATTAGCCTCGGTGACAGTAACTCGATGAATCTTTGATTTGAGTAGTTCGATGAGCATCGTTTAGATTTCTTTGATCCAAGCGCGACGAGTCTTATGGTGCTTGCGCTCGAAATAGTTCCACTGCATCTGTACAGCGGCGTTGGTCTCTAGCTCGGGGTTGCTCTCGGCGTAGCGTATCCCGTTCTTGTGGAAGATAGGGATGAGGTCATCGAAGAGCAGGGCATTGACACCTTTGTTCTGGTATTCAGGGATAACGCCGATGAGATAGAGGTCTACGACGGGGTTTTTCATCTTCAATGCACGTAGGAGGTGTGCCCAACCGAAGGGGAAGAGGCGTCCCTTTGCCTTCTGCAGGGCACGACTAAGGTTAGGTAGTGTGATACCAAAGCCTACCACCTTATCATCCTCCTCGCGCACGATTACAGTGACATAGTCGTAGCGTAGCATGGGGATATACATGCGTACGTAGTAATCAATCTGTTCACGAGAGAGCTCGGAGACTCCATAGAGTACGGAGTAAGCCTGGTTGAGGGTATCGAAGATACGATGGGCATAGGGGAGGATCTCCTGCTGAGAACGGAACTTTAGAGTCTTCAGCCCGTACTTCTTGCGGACAATCTCTGCGATGCGACGATGCTTCTCTGGCATCTCATCAGGAACGAAGATCTTGTACTCCTGCCAGTCCTGATCCTTGATGAAGCCCATACGCTCCATTTGCTTGGGGTAGTAGGCGTAGTTGTAGATTGTGGCCATCGTGCCGAGCTGGTCAAAGCCCTCAATGAGCATCCCAGCGTGGTCGAGGTCTGTGAAGCCCATAGGCCCCTGAAGCATTTCCTTACCCCGTTTCTTCGCCCAATCGATGACGGCACTAAAGAGAGCATCTACGACCTCATTATCGTTGATGAAGTCCACGAAGCCGAAGCGAGCATTATTCTGATTCCACGTCTCATTGGCTCGGTGGTTTATGATGCCAGCGATGCGCCCTACGATGCGTCCATCCTTGTAGGCAAGGAAGTAAGCGGCTTCGCAGAACTTAAAGGCGGGGTTTCGTGCTGGGTCTAGTGTCAGTAGCTCGTCTTCTACTAGTCCAGGCACATGATATGGGTTGCCACGATAGAGGCGGAGGTTGAACTTTACGAACTTCCTCATATCGGACTTCTCCGTGATCTGTCTTATTTCAACTGCCATATGTCTATGTCTCATTGCACCCCGTCACGGGTGCTAATTAATTGACCCACAAAGATACGCCAAAAAGTCTATATGCCTTATTGTACCCCCGATCTCTATGGGCTGGTTGAGATAAGGTCTCTGACCCTATTGTATTGATCCCATGGGAAGAGAAAGGGACAGATGTAGAGAGGGAGAAAACGCAGTGCCGATAGGGTAGGGAATTGTATTTATATATGGTTGGTTTATAGTGTGTTGTAGGGGGCGCTAACGAGTTACCATAACTCTCCACAACGAGTTACCATAAGTCGTTGTGGAGAGTTATGGTAAGTCTCTAAAACGAGTTATGGTAACTCGATGAAGCGACTTATGGTAACTCGTTTCAGGGGGTGCTGGGGGGTGCTGGATAAACTTCTTTTATTTTGTGTCAATTCGCTGTTTTATAGTGGGTTATTACGCTATGAAAGGTTGGAAGGGAAGCCTCCCCAATTCCCAGAGCAGATGCCATCTGTTTTTACCTATATTTGTGTTAAGTTTTTGCACTTAATACAAGAGAATATGCCTTACTTAGAAGTAAAGCAGGTGAGCAAACACTATGCAGCACACACCGCTTTGGACGCTGTTTCATTGAGCGTTAGGGAGGGTGAGATTTTCGGTCTGCTTGGCCCTAATGGGGCGGGCAAGAGTTCCCTCATCCGCATCATTAATCGTATTACGGCTCCCGACAGTGGAGAGGTGCTCCTAGCGGGGAAACCTATCCGTGAGGATGACCTACGTAATATAGGCTACCTCCCAGAGGAACGTGGGCTATACCCTAAGATGAAGGTTGGAGAGCATGCCGTTTACCTCGCTCGTCTCAAGGGGCTCACCAAGCACGAGGCCGAGGATCGGATACGCCACTGGTTTCAGCGATTGGATATTCAGCCTTGGTGGGAAAAGAAGGTGGAGGAGCTATCCAAGGGGATGCAGCAGAAGGTGCAATTCATCTGTACGGTCATCCATGAACCAAAGCTTCTGATCTTCGATGAACCATTCAGTGGCTTTGATCCTGTGAATGCTGAGATTTTGAAGCAAGAAATCCTAGCACTGAAGGCTCGGGGGACAACGCTCATCCTCTCCACGCACAACATGCAGAGCGTCGAGGAGCTATGTGATAGCATTGCTCTCATAGATCGGGCACATGTAGTCCTCTCAGGTGACACAGAGGAGGTTCGTCGCTCCCACAGCAAGGGGACGGCCCTTATTAGCTACGATGGTATGCTGCCTGAGGAGTTTGTGGAGCAGCTTAGCCCAATTGAATATGAGCCCAATGCCCGAGGTGGTATGCTTCGTCTATCGCTTGGGGCAAACGAAGATCTCCGCCAGCTCCTTGCACACCTTCCTTCACATATAAATATCCTTCGTGCTGAACGAGAGTTCCCCTCTATGCACGAGATTTTTCTAGAGACAGTACAAGCAAGATCAGACCGCCATGAATAAGCTGAAACTTGTTATTGCACGAGAGTTCCTATCTCGTGTACGTAAGCGTTCCTTCTGGGTTATGACCCTCCTCTTCCCGATCATCATGTTGGGGGTATCTATCGTACCTATACTCCTTGCACAGAGTGGTACGGATAGCCAGCGAGTAGCTATTATCGACCATACGGGGAAGTATCTACCGCTCTTTAAGAATCGTGATGCCTATACGTTTGTCACGGCTGACCGCAGTATCGAGGGCTATAAGGCTGCAGATCGCCCAGAGGACATCACAGCAATCCTTGAGATACGTCAGGATCTATTGGAGGAGCCTAGCGCGATTAGTCTCTTCTCCTTCAAACAGCTCCCTCGAGGGCTGGAGGAGTACATCAACACTACACTCTCCAGCTATCTAACCGACCAAAAGATCTCGTCCTATCAAATCCCAGGTCTCAAAGAAGCAATCGCAGAGAGTAAGGTGAATATCTCCGTCACGACATATAAATGGAACGAAGAGGGCGACGCTACGACTTCGTCCAGTGCTATGGCATCAATCATTGGGATGGGACTCACACTGCTCAGCTACATGTTCATCATGACCTATGGGGGAATGGTGCTACAGGGCGTGCAGGAGGAGAAGAAAAGTCGTATCCTAGAGATTATGGTGTCCTCCGTCCAGCCCAAAGACCTCATGATGGGTAAGATCATTGGTATAGGCCTCGCCGGGATTGTGCAGATCTTCGTTTGGATCGTACTGCTCATGGCTGGGGGGATAGCTTTACAGTCTGTGCTAGGCATGAGCACAGCAGAGCCTACTGGAGCTATGAACCCCGCATCGACAAGTGAGATGATCCAAGCTTTGCAGGCTCTCAGAGGTGTGAACTTCGTAGAGATAATTCTCTGCTTTGTCTTGTTCTTTGTCGGTGGGTATCTTTTCTACGCATCTATCCTAGCAGCTCTGAGTGCAACGGTCTCTTCCGATGAGGATAGCTCGCAGCTCATGATACCCGTCTTGCTGATCATGATCTTCTCTATCTACGTTGGGATGGCCAGTGCAGATAACCCTGATGGTGCTTTAGCATTCTGGTGCTCTATGATTCCAATCACCTCACCTGTCGTTATGATGGTTCGCCTTCCGTTTGAGGTACCACTCTGGCAAGTCGTATTAAGCTTAGTGCTACTCTTCCTTTCATTTCTTGGGACGAGCTACTTTGGTGGGAAGATCTACCGTATAGGCATACTGATGTACGGCAAGAAGCCCTCGCTCAAGGAGCTATGGCGCTGGGCAAAGTATAAGTAGCATATAGGAAACTAAAGAAGCAAGCAAGGGAGGTAGATAGGCGTACACCTAATCTACCTCCCTTGTCTATTTTTTTGGATTAGTCTCCTTACTTCAGGGGGTCTCCGACCTTTATTTTGCAGAGCTGGTCACCCCTGATGTGGAATGCCTCACCAAGCTCACCTGCCCAGAAGCGTATTGCTTTGACTGTATCCAGTGGATGAAAGGGGAGCGAGGAGACAAATGTCTCAATTGGATAGCTGTCTGTCTCTGCGCTGAGGAGACGTTTGTCTAGCTCTTCCTTCACTTCGTCAACGAGATGTTGGGTCAGCCCCGTTGGGTGTTTCCTGAGACATACATCACAAGCACCACATGGAGCACTATCCTGCTCTCCAAAATAAGCCAGTAGCATACGTGAGCGACAGGTATTCTCTTCCTCTATATAGGTACGCACAGCACCTATGCGGTCACTCATACGCTCTTGCCGTTGAGTGTAGGCAGCATATGGAATAGTCAGCAGTCGGCTATCCTCACGACGGATGCGGAAGGATACACGGGGGACATGCTTCTGGGGTATATAGTGTAAGATGCCCTTCATTGTTAGATCGACAAGGAAGAGGTACACCTCTTCGTTCGTGTAGCCTGTAAGTTCGGCTAGGTCGCCTTCGTTGATGGTGACGTAGCCCGAGAAGAGTCCTGTATAGGAGCGTAATAGAGCACGAATGAGGCTGTCGGGGCGGACGCTCTTCTCGTAGAGGCGTGAGCTTGGCACTAGGAACATGAGGAGAGAGCGACTATCGTCATCGTTGTACTCCAGCCAACCAGACAGCTGCATAATCTCTATGGCATACCGTGTCTGCACAGGGCGCATCCTGAAGCGTCGTATGAAGAGATCGATGTCGAAATCATACGTTCGCCCCAGTCCCTCACCTTCGCCAATGGAAAGGAAGTTGCACATTTGGTCATAGACATGGCGTATATAGTCCTTATCAGGGAAGGTATCCCTCAGCCTCTTGGTCAGTAGCTGGGAATCTATGCCACTCGTGATCATCACAGCATAGGACTTCTCTCCGTCACGACCTGCACGACCTGCTTCCTGGAAGTATTCCTCAAGAGACGAAGGAACTGTCAGGTGAATAACCAGACGTACATTGGGCTTGTCGATGCCCATGCCGAAGGCATTTGTGGCGACCATGACACGCACCTCATCCCGCATCCACCGTGCCTGCCTAAGCTCTCGCTCCTTATAGGTCAGCCCTGCATGATAGTAGGTAGCACTTATGCCGTAGGAGAGGAGTTCGTCAGTGACCTTGCGTGTCAGCTCTCGGTCTCGGCAGTAAACAATCGTTGATCCTGAGACACGGGAGAGGATATGTAGCATCATAGCGGTCTTATCCTCGCTACGACGGATGGAGTAGGAGAGGTTGGGGCGATGAAAGCTTTTCTTTAGGTACGTATAGCCTGGTCGGAACTCTAAGGCTCGAATGATATCCTCTACGACTTCCTCTGTCGCAGTAGCCGTGAGAGCAAGGATAGGTACCTTTTCCAGCTCGTGGCGTGCAGATAAGATCTCTAGATATGATGGACGGAAGTCGTAGCCCCACTGACACATACAGTGGCATTCATCCACCACGATGAGTGAGATCGCTAGCTCGGATAGCCAAGAGCGGAAGAGGGGTGAACCCAATCGTTCGGGGGAGATGTAGAGGAACTTGTACCGACCATAGAGGCAATTGTCCAGAGCAACTTGTATCTTCTCCTGGGACATCCCCGAGTGGATGGCTGTAGCTCGTATGCCCTGTGTGTGCAGACGATCTACTTGATCCTTCATCAGTGATATGAGAGGGGTGATGACTAAGGTGAGGCCTGGGAGCATCAAACCTGGTACCTGGAAGATGATGCTCTTCCCTCCACCCGTGGGGAGTAGCCCAAGGGTATCTTTCCCGTCAAGGATTGATGTGATTAGTTCGCGCTGTAAGGGGCGGAAAGATGTGTAACCCCAGTAACGCTCTAGCACCTGCTCGGGGAGAAGAGCATCATCTGCTACCCCTGGGCAAGGATCATGCCCTAGGCTGATGACGGAGGATGGTGTGGTGATGAGGTCAAAGAGATCCTCAGGCCAAAGCATTTGCTCGGACTGCTCTTCGTGTAGGGTGGACTCTGCGTAGAGCAGGGCATCCTCTTCGTCAAGTGCTTCCTCTTGGCTTTGTGGAGGTAGCTTTCCCATGGTCGTAGAGCTCTAGCGGAGCCGGTCTTCTAGCTCCGTCTCAAGGCATATATCCTTTACTCGGAGCTGTAGAGAGGCCTGCGTATAGAAATTATTTTCCTCTAGCTCGTAGCACAATGCGAAGGGAGCATGGCGAGCTAAGGCTGGGAGATAGTGTGCCTGAGCAAGGGCAAAGCCGTGGAGAGGACGTATGCGTTGGTAGTAGTCGGTGATGCGGAGGCTTAGGTGCTGACCATTCTTCCCTACTGCTCTTGTGCCTCCTGCATCCCTGAGTTGTGCGGTGAGGAAGACAGGACGCTCGTTACCCATGCCGAAGGGATAGAAGAGGTCGATTTGCCGAAGAAGATTACGGGAAATCTCCTGCGCATCCAGTTGGGTGTCAATATGTAACTTGGGAAGGAATGGATGGTTGGTGTCTTGGTGCTCCTCGGTGTACTGCTCTAGTCGTCTGCGGAACTCTGCCAAGCGGTCAGGTGCGACCGACATACCTGTTGCGAACATGTGTCCCCCGAAGTTCAGCAGACAGTCGCTACAGGCTTGTACTGCTTGATACAGATCATAGCCTCCGTACGAGCGACCTGAGCCCGATAGGTAGTCACCGCTACGTGAGAAGATTACCACGGGGCGGTGTAGCCGATCTGCTAGACGTGCCGCGACGATGCCCATTACACCCTTGTTCCAGCTTGGGTCATAGAGTACGAGGACTTTACGATCCAGTAATGTTGGGTCTGACTCAATGTGCGCTAGGGCCTGCTGTGTGACCTCTTGGTCGAGGTCTTGGCGCTTGCGGTTGTAGGCATCGAGGATAGCACTCTGCTCCTCAGCGATGTGGAGTGAGTCTGCGATGAGTAGCTTGACTGATTCTGCTCCATGAGCCATACGACCAGCTGCGTTGATCCTTGGCCCTAGTTCATAGTAGATACTAGCCATGTCCACATGTCCAGGGCGTATCTTCCCCTCTCGCATAAGCTGTGCGATGCCAAGGGAGGGGGTAGTATTCATCACTTGGAGTCCATGATAGGCTAGGATTCGGTTCTCTCCTAGGATAGGGACACGATCCTGTGCTATGCTTAGTACCAGAAGCTCTAGTAGGGGGAGGAGGGTTTCAAAGGCAAGTCCGCGTCGTGAAGCGAGAGCCTGAAGGAGCTTGAAAGCAACACCACAACCCGAAAGATCTGTAAATGGATAGCTATTGTCTGCCCGCTTGGGGTTGAGGATAGCTACAGCATGAGGGAGTGTTTCAGCTGGGGTATGGTGATCACAGATGATGACATCTATCCCTAGGGACTGGGCATAGTCGATTTCCTCAATGGCCTTGATACCTGTGTCAACAGCAATGATGAGTCCAGCACCCATGTGATGTGCTTGGTCAATACCCTGTTGGGTGATGCCGTAGCCCTCGTCGTAGCGGTCTGGGATGTAGTAGGCTAGCTGCTCCTCGGGGACAAAGTAATCCCTTAGGTAGCGGTAGAGTAGTGCTACGGCTGTTGTCCCATCTACATCATAGTCCCCATAGATGAGGATCTTCTCCTTTCTTTTAAGGGCTAACTCCACACGCTCTAGAGCCAGAGGCATGTCCTGCATCAAGAGGGGATCATGCAATGCGTCAAGTGAGGGTGAGAGGAAAGCCTCTGCGTCTGCCATGGTGCGGATACCTCGAGCGACAAGTAACCGCCCAACCACGGGGTACAGACCTAGCTGTTTGGCCAGTGTGCTAGCGACTTGCTCCTCCTCTTCGGTATAGGAGCGTAGCTCCCATTGCTTCGGCATTTTGGGTTACTTCTTGCTGGAGGTGGGGTCTGTGGTGAAGGTGGAGCGTAGTAGGTAGTAGTGATCCTCACTCTTCCCCTTGTCCTTACCTCGGATGGTGACGATGAAGTAGTTCTTCCCTTTAGTACTCTCCTCTCGTGTGGAGGTGATATCCTCGCGTGCAGTCTCATTCCAGTGAACTTCAAAGAGTAGAGCATCAGAGGTGGAGCGTACCTCTATAGCTTTCTCTCGGGAGCTAGCATCTCCCGTATGGGCTAGCATGCTTAGGAGCTCAACGAGTTGGTACATATAGCTCTCAAAACGATTACTCTTCAGGTGAAGGGAGAGGTCACAGGCACGCTTGATAAGTCCAATATGGGTGGGGGTACGCCAGAGACCCTGTTGGACGACCTTCAGGGCATCTGCGAACTTATGTTCATCGATGAGTGCATCTGCTTGGTCCTCAATCTTGGAGAGGAAAGGTGCTGTGTCAGGGCGTCCATCAACGGCGAAGTATAGCTCATGTACTTCGGAGCGAGTCAGGGTGCTATCGGCTCGGCGAAAGCGTGTCGTCAGCAACTCCAGAGGTCGTGCAGTGGGATCGCTGACCTTCTGTATGGGCTCTGACCCTCCTGTGCGCAGACGGATGCTATCCTGTCGCATCTGCTCGAGCTGCTCTGCTGTGGGGACATATACCCTACGGGAGCGGTGGCGAGAGCGACTGTTGCGTGAGGTACGCTTTGATGAGCTAGCCTTCGTCTTCTTCTTTGAGGTGGAGGAGGATTTACTTTTTGTGGTCTTTGTGGTTTTGGGCTTCTTGCGTGGAGAGGCTGCTCCGAGGTTATCTGGAGCAACAAGGCCTACCCCCAGCGCAAGGAGTAGTAAGGTGAGCTTTGAGCATATAGGCTTCATTCTTTATATCTACTTCGTGTGGTGATCCCGACCCATTCCGAGTGACCCAGAGGCGCCTCGAGGAGGGGTGCTTCCCTATGTGGATATAAGTAACCCAAGGGGTGCTACCACCTACGGTGAAACGAATATTGCTGACCTCATCGTATGCACTACGCTACCTCCACTAGGGGGCAGTTTGCCTAGCCAGCTCTACAAAGATACATAAACGAAGCCAATCCCTTTGCCTAATGATGCGAAAGGGTGGTGGGGTCAGCTGGGAGGGGAAGATAGGGTATAATCCTTACCTCACCTTAGACGAAAGGTTTCTCTTCATATCCATCCTCTGGGTCGGGAGGGTACCCACTCGTGGGTTATCTTTGCTACCCACGGGTAGGTTGTCTCTGTCACCCACTCATGGGTTTCTTTGCATACCCACGAGTGGGTACTTTTTCTCTTAGAAGTGGGGGCGAAAGATGCTTCCTCTATGGGGCTGAAAAGAAGGCTTTTGTATCTTTGCTCTTGGTATCTAACACACCGATATGCACCGATGATTATACTAGATAAAACCATGCTCAGGTATCAGATCGCCCTCTCCTTGGTCAAGGGGTTGGGGACTAAGGGTACACGTCTCTTCCTGCAACATATCCATAATCTGGAGGAGGCTTTTACCCATCCTGAGTGTATCCGTACAGCCCTGCCTCAGTTGTCAAATCGTATTTATCACCAGTTCCTTGATACAGCAGTGCTGGGTGAGGCAGATCGTATCCTCTGCTTGTGTGAGAGCGAGGAGATAACCCCTCACTTCATTTTGGATGAAGAACACTACCCAAGTAGGCTGAGTGAATGTCCTGATGCACCTATTATCCTCTACTCCAAGGGGAAATTTGAAGCATGGGGTGAGCGACATGGGCTGAGTGTGGTGGGGACACGAGGGGCGACAAGCTACGGCAAGTCGGTCACGAGCGCGCTTATCGGGAGTCTCTCGGAGCAGGTATCAGGATTGGTTATTGTGAGTGGCCTTGCCTATGGGATCGACATACAAGCGCATCGCTCGGCTCTGGAGCTTGGACTACCAACGGTGGCGGTGCTGGCACACGGGTTAGATACTATCTACCCTGCGGTACACCGAAGGGAGGCTATTGCGATGCTGGAGCATGGGGCTTGGGTGAGTGAATATGCGCCTGGTGTGAGGGCTCGTCCATCAAACTTTCTAGCTCGTAACCGTATTATTGCTGGACTTACCGAGGCTACACTCGTCGTCGAGGCAGGGCAACATAGCGGTTCACTCTCTACGGCACGTCTCGCCTTAGAATATAATAGGGAGGTGTTTGCTGTGCCAGGTAGGGTTAATGACTCGATGAGCGTTGGTTGCCATCAGCTCATTGAGGGAGATCGGGCGCACCTACTCTCTAGTGCTGAGGGGTTAATCGCAGAGATGGGTTGGGGTGGAGAACGGCAAGTGAGCTTCCAACCTAACTTTACCGCTCCTTCAGCCCCCAAGGCGGTCTCATACAGTCATCCAGTCTTGCGAGCCCTTGATGAGGGTGGGGCATTGACGCTAGATGAGTTGGCTCGGCTACTGGGGCGTACCATCGCTGCGATGAGTGACGAATTATTTGAGCTCGAGATGGAGGGGCTTATCCAAGCTCAACCAGGGGGAGCCTACCGCCTTAGCTAGTTTGCTCTTTGTATATTCCCTATCCCATACCTAGCCCTTCTCCTTACACCCATTTTTCTACTCTACGGTTGTACAGCTTGATCTATTCCTCCGCCACACTTTTCTCTCCTCAGCTTCATATCTCCCCCTCTGTTCCCTTCCCTATGTTTTCGTTGGAGGGGGAAGGTATAAAAGCACAACCCCCAAGGGATCGTATAATCCCTTGGGGGTTGTGCCTCCTTTTGGGGGACTAGAGACCAAACGCCTCACGTACCCTATCTACATAGTCGAGCTTCTCCCATGTGAAGAGCTCCACCTCTTGCTCAATAATTCCTTGACTACCTGTTGAGAAGCGTTTGGTGACTGTGCGTGGTGTACGACCGAAGTGACCATAGGAGGCTGTCTCCTGGTAGATAGGAGCACGGAGCTTCAGACGCTGCTCAATGATGTAGGGACGTAGGTCAAAGAGGGTATGGATGCGCTGGGCTATCTCCTCATCAGTCAGTGCTACGTGTGCTGTACCACCTGTTGCTACATAAATGCTGATGGGCTCTGCAACACCGATTGCATAGGCAAGCTGTACGAGTACTTCGTCTGCTACACCTGCAGCAACGAGGTTCTTGGCAATATGGCGTGCAGCGTATGCAGCAGATCGGTCTACCTTCGAGGGGTCTTTACCTGAGAAGGCCCCACCTCCATGAGCGGCTTTTCCTCCGTATGTATCTACGATGATCTTCCGTCCTGTGAGTCCGGTATCTCCGTGTGGGCCTCCGATAACAAACTTCCCCGTGGGGTTTACAAGGAGCTTAATGTTGCCAGCAAAGATTTCCTTCATCTCCTCGGGGTACTTAGCGAAGACTCGAGGGAGGAGGATATGACGTATATCTTGGGTAATGCGCTGTTGCATTGCTTCATCAGCCACCGCCTGTGCCTCGGGGGTGGAATCTTGGGGAGTCACGAAGTCGTCATGCTGTGTGCTGATGACGATGGTGTCTATGCGTAGAGGCTTGCCTTCGCTGGAGTACTCGACAGTTACTTGACTCTTAGCGTCGGGGCGTAGGTAGGGCATCAGATGAAGCTCCTCCTTGCGTATATGGGCCAGCTCCTCTAGTAGAGCATGAGACAGATCTAAGGTCAGAGGCATGAGCGAAGGTGTCTCTCGACAAGCGTAACCAAACATGATCCCTTGGTCTCCTGCTCCTTGTTCCTCGGGAGCGGTACGCTCCACTCCACGGTTGATGTCTGCGCTTTGACCATGGATAGCCGATAGCACGCCACAGCTGTCCGCATCGAAGCAGTAGGCACTCTTGTCATAGCCAATAGAGCGAATAACACCCCGTGCAATGTCCTGGAGCTCTACGTAGGCTTCGCTCTTGACTTCCCCTGCGAGCATGACTTGCCCCGTAGTAACCAGTGTCTCACATGCCACCTTTGCATGCGGGTCAAGAGCCATGAAATGGTCTAGTATTGCATCCGATATTTGGTCAGCCACCTTGTCTGGGTGACCCTCTGAGACAGACTCAGATGTGAATAGATAGCTCATATATGCTGTCTTTTGATGAATAGGATAATACGTAACCCCTAGACGTGAAAAGACCTCAATCGCTAGAGGATAGCAACCAAGGTCAAGTAATGCTTATTACTCTTCCTCCCAGCGGTTAGGGAGCTTTGAGTAGCTCGTCACAAAGGAGAGGAGTGACGGGTTTAGCATTTTTTTGTGTGGTTGCAATCATCTCAAATCTATCCACGTGCATAAGGGTGTTTCTTCGGGGACAAAGGTACAAAACTTTATATATATACTTACCCGTAGCCGATGAGGAGACATACTCTTTCATTCAATTACACCATGGTGCTTAGATAGAGAATCCGGGGCACAGCAGGCGATTAATCGCTTTGCTGTGCCCCGGTCGTAGGTGCTAGATACTAGATAGATGAGAGTCTATCTTAGCATGGGTTTAGTGGGAATATGCTTATTTCTCGTTGGTGGCCAAGAGGCGAATAATATCTGTGATTAACTTCAGAGGGTTATCCTTCGTTGTGAGCTTCAGCTCCATCTGTCCTTCTTCCCCATTTCCTGACATGGATAGATAGGAGAAGGTCTTTATCTTCTCGAAGATTTTGGGGGGGAGGAAGGCTCCTATCATACCACCAATGGGAGATCCTGTGAAGATGTAGTTGAAGTCTACAGCCATTGCCATGCTATGCCCCTTCAGGATAGATGCATAGGCTGCATCCTTCACAGAGGGTGCTTGTTCCTTGAAGAGAATATCCTTCCCTTCAGTACCTACAGCTAGATAGTTTACACCATCCTTATGACCGAAGTAGAGCTCTGGATCATTCTGTTTCTTAGCCATGTACTGATGCTCACCTTGGGTCTCAAGAGTGATATGATCAGAGTAATAATAAAGCTCACCATCAACATCCCCCTTGTCTGCTAGTCGCTCCAGTGAGTCCATACCATTTATATAGCTTCGTATAGCAGAGGCTATTTGATCTACGGCTGTAGGAGTCTTCCCTTGTGAATAGAGTACCATACCAACCTTTCCTCCTAAGGGCATGAAGCTGTTCACTGTGAAGGCGACTTCTCCATCAAAGAGAGAGGAAAGTTGGTTTGGATCTAGACCCATCTCTGAAAGCGCTTCAAGGTATGGAGTGAACTCTGGGCTATCCTTATAGAATGAGCTGGCCTTAGTCCCATCAATGAAGCCATTTAAGATAAAGAAGTTATTCTTTGGTAGATACTTCTCAAAGACATTCTTTGTCTTTTGGGGCATAAGGCTTTTGTAGAGCTCTTGGTACTTCTTTAGAGCATCTTTGTTCTCAGAGGTGTACTTGAAGTTCCCCACCATACGCCCCTTCTCGAAGGTGAAATGCATGACTGTCTGTACGTCAGTTAGCCCTTTCTGTAGGGGAAACATCGGGGTGGCGTAATTAGACGCTAGGCGCTGTAACCTAGAGTACTCAAGGATACAAGCTATGTCGGCATCTTTACTTTTGAGTTCTTTGAAGGCTGCACGTTGGTAGTACCGTTTGCCCTCCTTGAGGTTGATGAGGCGAGCTAGCTCGGCTCTGACGTCCTTGCTACTGCTGTCAATTCGGGAGAGGATGAGTAGGGCATCCTTGCTGAAGGCACATGCACTATTCTCGCTTCCCTTGTCATCTACGATGAGGGTTATCCCATCTTTCTCCACCATTTGAGGCTTATTCTCTCCAAGCTCGATGATTTGCTTGATGAAGTCTCGGAGCTTTCCCTGGTCAGAGACACGAGCCAGTATCCCGGCTTCGAAGTCTGGAGTCTGGAAGAAGTAGATCGGACTAGAGAAGTCTAGTCCAGACTTCTTCGGGTCTTCGACGATGGGCTTGAAGACCTTGCCCACGTTCTCTTTGGATTTGGAGAAGATTACTTCTCGGAGGGCTTTGTTCTCGCTGGAGCGAATCTCAGACTTTTTGACGAGCTGATCTACGGAGATGGCGATGACGAAGTCTGCATCATCGGGAATCACTTGTTCGTAGACTTTACTCTTACTACAGCTGCTGAGTGCAATCGCTAGGATAGCGAGTGCACTCACGAAGTGGCGGAGCTTTGCTTTCATAAACTATATGACTGATTAGGATGAACTATAAGATATAGTGATAACAGGTTAGGCAATGGAGGGTCTGTTGCCGATTTGCCTACATCCATGCCTCTCTCTGAGGTGAGTAATCTTAGGGCTCAGTTCACTCAATAATATCATGTTCGTATATGTACCTGTACATCGCTCCAAAGATAGCTAAATTTCTCTCAGAAGCCCGTACGTAGCGGGACACTACTTATCTCCTTTAGACTCTTCCCTCTTTCATATAGATTTTTCACCCCTCAAAATGCCCTAAATACAGGGAATATTTGAGGGTGGCAACGAGTTACTATAAGTCGCCTAAACGAGTTACCATAACTCTCTTCGAAGAGTTACTATAACTCGTTTGAGCGAGTTGCCATAACTCTTTGTGGCGACTTATGGTAACTCGTTGCCACTGCTTTATGTACGAGGGATAAAACATGGAGAAATAACCACCTCTCATGATGTGCGAAATCTTTATTTGAATAGTCAAACAGGCGCATATATTCTCTTAGTTATCGCTACCTTTGTGCATATTTCAATAGACATTCAGTATATAAAGATGACAGGACAAGACCTATACCCTCTGACCTTTGAGCCCCTACTAAAGGAAGTGATTTGGGGAGGACAAGCAATTCGCCCATTCAAAGGTTTGACACCCGATGAGAAGAAGATTGGTGAGAGCTGGGAAATATCACATGTGGATGATAACTACTCTGTAGTGGCTGAGGGTGTACTGAGAGGTAAGAGCCTCGACGATCTAATACGGCTCTATGGAGATCGACTTGTCGGTAAGAGTGTGTTGGAGCGTTTTGGTTCACGCTTCCCTCTGCTTATTAAGTTTATCGATGCTCGTGATTATCTTTCCATCCAGGTGCACCCAGATGATGAGCTGGGAATGAAGCGACACAACTCCTTTGGCAAAACCGAGATGTGGTACGTAATCAATGCAGCCAAGGGAGCTAAACTCTACAGTGGCTTCGCCGTACAATCTTCGCCCGAAGACTACGTGAAGCGCATAGCTGATGGGACAATTGTCGAGGCATTGGCAGAGTACGAAGTGCACCCTGGGGATGTTTTCTTCCTACCTGCTGGGCGTGTACATGCCATTGGTGCTGGGTGCTTCATCGCTGAGATACAGCAGACATCCAATATCACTTACCGTATCTACGATTATGACCGCACCGATGCTGCAGGAAATAAACGAGAGCTACATACGGAGCTAGCTAAGGACGCCATCGACTACCGCTTGGAGAAAGACTACCGTACGACCTACACGCCGCAGGTAGACAAACCAGTGGAGCTGGTCTCCTGTCGCTACTTCGAGACGAACCTACTTGACCTAGATGAAGCAATCGAGCGGAATTGGTCAGGTCTAGATAGCTTCGTTATATACATTTGCATGGAGGGTAGACTAACATTGCGTGATAGCTCGGGTAATGAAGTCTCTCTACATCAAGGGCAGAGCGTGCTTGTGCCAGCAGAAAATAAATCGGTACAACTCACTCCTCAGGATAAGTGTAAGCTCCTAGAGACCTATATCCCAGAGATTAAGTAGCTAAGACGGCTGGACTATGGCGAAGCGGTTATTCTTCCGTATTAAGGAGGCTGCCCAGCTCTTGGGTGAGGAGCCATCCACCATCCGGTACTGGGAGACGGTCTTTCCTCATCTTGTCCCTAGTACTACGCCAAATGGCGTACGCCAGTACACCGAGCGAGATATTCAGAATATTGAGACCATCCGTTATCTCCTTCGAGTAAAGAAGTTGACCATTGAGGGCGCGAAGTCCGAACTAGCTACTCGTCGTAGTCAGGTGGAGCTGCGTGTCGATACGATTACACGGCTCAAGCACATCCACAGCCAGCTCACTGATCTCCGTGAATCGCTAAAGGAGTAGCAGACAAAGAGTCTCAAAAGACGTGTGCCAAGATTCCTAAGTAGGGAACCTTGGCGCACGTTGTTTGTAACTTATCTTGGCTTGGACCTTTTAGACGGAGGTGGATTGAACAGCCTGGTCTTGCTGATCTTGGGGCTGAGGCAGAGGAGTGTAATCCTTGGTCAGGAGCTCCCACGAGAGTCGTAGCCAAACGAGGGTCGGTGGAAGAGCCTTTAGGGCGTAAGGAAGGACGTAGCTCTCCCGGAGAGACCTTGGAAATAGATCCGAAGGGGAAAGACTGGTGAGAATGAACGTAAAGATAAGCAGTGCTATGTCCCATCTATTGCGCTTCCAAGGAGATGTCGTATACCACAACGCAACCCCAGCAAGGGCTATAATATATGTGCTGGATTCGCTCCCCGTACTAAAGAGCACAGCAAAAAGTAGAGTTGAACTTAGGATAGCATAGCGGAAGGCAAGGTGCTTGTACTGCTTGATGCGAAGATAGGGAAGGGCAAAGACAGCGAGCCCAGGTAGAATCACTGCTAGATCAGAGTAGGTCGCACAGCCTGACCCCTTGCGTATCATCCCGAGGAGGGATATGTTTTGCATAAGCGAGAAGTGGTTCTCGCTGTTCTTAGCTACTAGCCTTGTGAACCATTCGACATATTGCCCAAGTACATAGTCTGGGCTACTCAGAAGCATCGGAGCAACAAAGCACACTACCGACCACCCAATAAGAGCTAAAATGAAGCGGGGCTTTCGCTTGACAAAGAAGAAGAATGCTAGTCCTACAATGCCGTAGAGCTTGACGAAAGTCCCCAGGATGATGAGAAATGCAGCCAATACCTCTTGCTTTCGTTCGATAGCAGCAAAGGCTCCGATAATGATCGCAGCGATGGCTATGTTAAACTGCTGCATCTGTAGTGCAGTCAAGAGTTCGTGAGCACAGAACCAATAGAGGAATATTTGCTTTCCTTGCTCCAGTGGTAGCCGGCGCACCGCATAGTACATCACCAGAGAGAGTGTGACAAGCCATAGGAGCAAGCCAATGGCATCAGGTACTAGCGCAAAGGGAGCGATTACGAGGCTAAAGAACGGCCCATAGTGGTTATGGTCGTTGTACTCGCTGGGGTAAAGGTCGTAGAGTGAGACTCGCTGAATGGTATGCCAAAAGACACCACGAAAGATCAAGAAGTTATTATGCCTATGTGCCGCCATCTTGGTCAAGCCTGCCAGGATAGGAAGCAGAGTCCAAAGACCAAGTAACGTGCGAGGGTCAGAAAAGAAAGGTCGTCGGAAGAAGGTGTAGACCTTATTCCATAGGATAACGAGCTTGTCGATTATCATCATTGTGCTTGAGGAACTGTGCGATGTGATAGCGGGGACGTTGCTTGATCTCTATGTAGATCTTGCCGATATACTGCCCTATGACCCCAATGGATAGTAGGAGGATACTCCCAATGAACCATAGGGAGAGCATCAGCGAAGCCCAGCCTGGAACAGATAAATGCTCTACGTAGGAGACCACGACATACACAGCCATACAGATGCTGATAAGGAGGAAGGCTAAGCCCATCCCGATGATCCAGCTAATGGGGCGTGTCGTGAAGGAAGTAATCCCATCTACTGCTAGTAGGAGCATCTTGCGCAGTGTATATTTTGATGATCCTGCCGTGCGCTCACGAATTACATCCTTTACCGTCGTAGAACGGAAGCCTAGTTGTGGAATTAAGCCTCTTAGATATAAGTTGCGCTCGGGATACTGTGCTAAGGCATCTAGTGTTTGACGGCTGAGTAGACGAAAGTCTGCGTGGTTAAATATAGCCTTAATGCCCATCGATCGCTGTAGTCGATAGAAAGTAAGGGCGGTGGTTCGCTTGAGAAAGGGATCAGCCATTCGTGATTCCTTTACCCCGTAGACTATATCATAGCCTTCTGCTAGACGATCCAACATCTCCTCCACGGCATCTAGGTCGTCCTGTAAGTCTGCATCAATGGTTACTACAGCATCAGAGTACTCCCGTGCAGCAAGCATACCTGCCATGATCGCAGACTGGTGCCCCACATTGCCCGATAGTGAGAGACCATCGATAAGGGCATTTGTACTATGTAGCTCCTTGATGATAGGCCATGTTTGGTCTTGACTCCCATCATTGACAAAAAGGATACGACTCTCGGGGGTAACCTTCCCTAGGCTAATCATACGCTCAAGGAACGCCGAGAGTTCATTAGCAGAGTGGGGGAGCGTTGCCTCCTCATTGTAGCACGGGGAGACGATCGTAAGGCGAGGGGGCATGTTAGCTAAGGCTATTGAGGCTATCAATAAATTCGGTGAAGGTCACGAAGGAAGAGCCTTCCTCCTTGAAGGCAGAAATCCATTTGCTGAGACGCTCCTTCATCCCTTCTCCTGAATTATTGCGAACGATAAAGGGGAGCCTGAGCTCAGGGTGGTCACCCAGTGGATAAAATTCCCATGGATGGAAGTAGACAACCAGGTAGCCATCATGCCTAAGCGTGCGCCTACAGAGCCAGCGATACAGCCCAAAGGGTAGGTTGTGACACGATAGCCAAAAGAGAGGGAAACGTAAGATGGGGGTTACCGAAGCAGGGATCTGAAGTATGCCCTCCTTCATGAAGTAGGTTCGAGGTGCAGATAGGTGCATGTATCGCCCTGGGATGAAGGTAGGGTTTAGGGAGGAATTGTAGGTATATCCTGCCCTCTGCACCTCTTGCTCTGCTACGGGCATCATACGTGCTTGACGATAGCCACGTATAGTGACACCAGTCTGTGTCTCTAGGGCATCCTTGCTTCGCTTTAGATCTGCCGTCTCAAAGGTCCAGTGGTAGTAGCCATGCGAGGCAAGTTCGTGTCCTTCGTTGAGGAGACGGGTGATGACAGCTGGGGCAAGTTGGGCAAAGTTAGCCGTAGAGAAGAAAGTCGCTTTTACCTGATGCTCCTTTAGGATATCTAGGATAGCCTCTGTCCCTGCTACCGAAATGCGTGCTTGCTCCTCCATTGGTAGCTCCACACCATGCTCCCTCGGTACGTCGAACTCCTCAATGTCAAAGCTGAGGAGGATGCGACGTGGAGATGTCTGTTCTTTACCTCTGCTCATTAGTGCATGATCATAAGGATTGTCTTCCTCTGGATGGCTTACTTAAAGAGCGCAGCTAGCCTCGTGATGCTTGCCTCGACTGGGGCACCTTCGTAGAGGATCTCATAGACGGTGTTGCAGATGGGCATTGTCACTTGGTAGCGTTGGTTGATCTCGTGGATGCACTTAGCTCCATAGTAGCCTTCGGCCACCATGTTCATCTCCATCTGGGCAGCACGTACGCTGTAGCCCTTCCCGATCATGTTCCCAAAGGTGCGGTTACGGCTGTAGCTTGAGTAAGCCGTCACGAGCAGGTCTCCGAGGTAGACGGACTCCGTGACATCACGGTTCAGCAGGTGAACCGTCCCAACGAAGTGACTCATCTCTGCGATAGCGTTGGAGATAAGGACAGACTGGAAGTTGTCCCCCTTGTTCATGCCATGGCATATCCCTGCGGCGATGGCATAGATGTTCTTGAGCACGGCTGCGTACTCGATGCCCACGACGTCACGGCTTACGGCACAGTGAACGTAGTCGTTGCTGAAGAGCTCCTCACTAAGTACCTTGGCCTTGCCGAGGTCGAAGCATCCTACAGTCAAGTAGGACATCCGATCCTTAGCTATCTCCTCGGCATGGCAGGGCCCTGCGATGACCCCTATCTGACCAGGGCGTAGCTCCTTGTACTCCTGTAGGTAGTCGGAGATAAGGATGTTCTCCTCAGGTACCATCCCCTTGATCGCATTGATGATGAGCTTGGTGCGGATGACCGAGGTACGTACTCGCTTGAGGTAGTAGCGGATGTAGGGGGAGGGGGTGGCCAAGATCACCGTGTCGCAGGCACGGAAGAAGTCATTGATATCCGAGTCAGTGAAGAAGGTGATACGAGAGGTATCGAACGTCACCGAGGTCAGATAGCTGGGGTTGTGCTTGAGGCGGGTAAACTCCTTGATATGATTGGCCGTACGAAGAAGCCAGTTGAGGTGTGGCTGCCTCGTCAGGACGATCTTAGCCAAGGCTGTTGCCCAGCTCCCTCCTCCGAGGATGCCTATACGTCCGGGTAGGTTTGAAGAGACTTCTGCCATGATACTAAATCCTTGCAGTGCAGTGAATAGGGTACTCCAAAGCCGGCTGCGCTATCTGTGACTCTGCCCAGTGGCGGTCATACGGATGGCTCGTGATACCTGCAGTGGCACTACATATATTATGCTTTTGTACTCTATATGCACCCTGTAGAGTAGAGATATTAACTAGCGATGCTACGTACATCTTCGCTGCCGAAGTGGCTATGGAGAGGCCTTTATTAGAGGCCTCTCCATAGTCCTTTTACTCAGTCCAAGCCGTCACCTCATCGAGGGTAATGGCTGGGAGCTCTAGCTTATACTTCTTCTTGATGTCCATGAGTTGCTGGAGTAGGCGACCGGGCTTCTCCTCTGCCTTTACTGCAGCGAGTGTCAGGTAGCCAGCCTTGTGCAGTACGGGTACCCACTCCTCTGGAATACCAGCAGAGGCAAAGACCTCCTTCTTGTCACGGAGTAGGACCTTCTCGGGGCGCATCTGAGGGAAGAGTAGTACTTCCTGAATGCTTTCCTGGCCCGTTAGGAGCATGACCAGACGATCCATACCTATACCCATACCACTGGTGGGAGGCATGCCGTACTCTAGGGCACGGAGGAAGTCAGCGTCGATGAACATAGCCTCGTCATCGCCCTTCTCCGAGAGACGGAGCTGATCTTCAAAGCGCTCACGCTGGTCGATGGGGTCATTGAGTTCAGAGTAGGCGTTGGCAAGCTCCTTACCGTTGACCATGAGCTCGAATCTCTCGGTGAGGAGTGGATTCGTGCGATGCTCCTTGGTCAGAGGGGACATCTCCTTAGGGTAATCCGTGATGAAGGTGGGCTGGATATAGCTTCCCTCACACTTCTCTCCGAAGAGTTCGTCGATGAGCTTACCCTTGCCCATCGTATCATCGACCTCTATGCCGAGGCTCTTGCAGGTAGCACGTAGCTCTTCTTCGTTCATACCACTGACGTCGATACCCGTATGCTCGTGGATAGCATCGAGCATTGTGACTCTGCGATAGGGAGCCTTGAAGTCGATCTCACGCTCTCCGACCTTGACCTTTGTGGTGCCAAGCACACTGAGGCAGATATGCTCTAGCATCTGCTCCGTGAAGCTCATCATCCAGTCATAGTCCTTGTAGGAGACGTAGATCTCCATAGCGGTGAACTCGGGATTGTGCGTACGGTCCATACCCTCGTTGCGGAAGTTACGGCTGAACTCATAGACCCCCTCGAAGCCACCCACGATGAGGCGCTTGAGGTAGAGCTCATTGGCGATACGCAGATAGAGGGGAATGTCTAGTGCATTGTGGTGCGTGATGAAGGGTCTTGCTGCTGCACCACCGGGTATGGGCTGTAGGACGGGTGTATCGACCTCGATATAGCCACGTTCGTTGAAGAACTGACGCATGGCATTGAAGATGCGAGTACGCTTGAGGAAGATCTCCCGTACGTGCGGGTTGACTACGAGGTCTACGTAACGCTGGCGGAAGCGTAGCTCGGGGTCAGTAAAGCTGTCGAAGACCTCGCCATCTTTCTCTTTGACGACGGGGAGGGGGCGTAGAGCCTTCGATAGGAAAGTGAGTGAGTGAGCATGGACTGAGATCTCGCCCATCTGTGTGCGGAAGACTTCGCCCGTGACCCCGATGAAGTCACCGATGTCCATGAGCTTCTTCACTACACTATTATATAGGGTCTTGTCCTCACCTGGGCAAAGGTCATCTCTCGTGATGTAGATCTGGATGCGCCCTGTCGAGTCCTGTAGCTCTAGGAAGGAGGCCTTGCCCATGATACGGCGGCTCATCACTCGACCTGCTACACTGACGGCTCGGCGAGGTGCTTCGTCCTCGAAGGTATCTAGTATCTCACGGGCATACCCCGTGACCTTATACTCCTCTGCGGGATAGGGGTTAATACCAAGGCTACGAAGCTCCTCTAGGCTACGACGGCGGAATATTTCCTGCTCGCTCAGCTCTAATATGTTCATTACGGAAATATATTGTCTAACTGAATTACCATTTAACTAGCTTGCACAAATATACGGCAATTCTCCGATAGGAACGGGGTTGCGGATAGTATACAATGGGGAGTGTGTCAGATTTTCTCCTAGGTAAAATAAGGGCAGTGGCTAATCGGACAGTACGCTCTGTATAAAGGTGAAAGATCCTCAGCCCTCTGGTAAGGTATACTTAGGGTATACTTGGCACCTCTATCAACGTATGCTTTTCACCTTGAACGAGGCATGCTCGATACCTCTAGTGGGGTATACCCGATACCTCGAACGAGCTATACTCGGTACCTCTAGTGGGGTATACTTAGTACCTGAAATGATGCTTATTGAGTATCACTAAATAGCGCACATTCGTGAGTTTGGGTATGCTTTTCCCCGGCACTAAAATACCTCCGAAGGGGATAAATAAAGAGGGAGACCGTATAGAGTACGGCCTCCCTCTTTGTTACTATGCCCTTTGGGCTAGGAGAGATTAGAGTTCGTCAGCGCTTGTGCTATCAGCTGCAGCTGCAGGGAGTACCTTCACGAGCTCGATCTCGAAGACAAGTGTGCTGAAAGGAGGAATCTTTTCCCCAGCATAGCGAGCGCCATAGGCAAGGTCTTGTGGAATGACAACCTTCACCTTGCTACCAGCCTTCATCAGCTGAAGCATCTCTGTCCAGCCCTTGATGACGCCATCCACACGGAACTCTGCAGGCTTACCCTTGGATTCGTCGAAGACGGTGCCATCGATGAGCTTCCCGACATAGTTAACCTGCACTTGATCGGTTGCTGTAGGTGTAGCACCATTACCTTCCTTGATGACTTGGTAAGCTAGGCCACTTGCGGTGGTCTTTACGCCTGCTTCTTTCTTGAACTCAGCGATGAATGCAGCACCCTTGGTCTTGTTTTCACCATACTGCTCTTCCATCTGCTTTTCCATCTCAGCTTCGTACTTCTTACGGTCAGCTTCAGCCTTTAGTTCGTAGTACTTCTGAGCGATGACATTTAGGCTATCGGATAGTACGACGCGGGTAGCTGAATCTACGCCAAGAGCCTTCTTGAAGCCAGCCATGAACATGGCCTTGTTGAGCGTAGAGTCATCCTTGAAGCGCTGTGCAGCCTGTACACCCTGCATCTGACCAACATAGTACCAGAGCTTGGTGGTATCGCTGTTAAAACCTTCCTCGAAGCCTTTGAAGAAGAGAGCAGAGTCGACATCTTGACCTTGTGCCTTTGCACCTTGGATAGCGTTAAGCAGTTCGTTAGCGTTACCAAAGCCTACAGCATAGGATACGCTGTCAGCGTTATCCTTGAGGTTTGTTGATCCTTCCTTGTTGCAAGAGAAGAGACCTAGAGCCATAGCTGAAGCAGCTAGGAGGATTGAGATTTTCTTCATTGTTGTTTATGGAGTTTATAAAGTGTTATTATTCTCTATTATCGTTTTGCCCGAGGGGCTTTCTTCTTGATTTTGATGTCTTGTTTAGGCTCAGTAGAGGCTTTCCCTTCGTTGGTAGTGGTAGCTTCCTCTGCCTTTGCGAAGGGCTTGATGTCCACGAGCTCGATCTCGAAGAAGAGTGGAGCATTGGGGGGGATCATCTTCCCTGCACCTCTGGCTCCGTAGGCGATGGAGGGAGGAAGTAGGAACTCATACTTGGCACCCTTGTTCATCAGTGCAACGGCTTCAGCCCAGCCTGGGATGACTTGATTGAGAGCGAAGGTTGCAGGCTCCCCCGTCTTGTATGTGCTGTCGAATACTTTGCCATCGGCGAGCCGCCCCTTGTAGTGTACTACGACGGTATCCTGCTCGGAGGGATGCGCGCCCTGTCCAGCACGAAGCACACGCCACTGCAGACCGCTCTCTGTCACCTTCACGCCTTCCTTCCGTTGGTTGGCATTAAGTACAGAGTCCGCTTCTGCTAGCTGCTTCTTCGCTTCTTTGTCACGAAGCTCTTGGTGGTACCGCTCGAAGATCTGGCGTGCGTCCTTGGCTGAGAGACGTACGTCCTTGCCGAGGAAGATGTCGCTAAAGCCCTGGACGACTTGCGCTCTGTAGAGTGTATCGCCTGGGACTTCTTTCACCGCGGAGCTGAATGCCTCACCGTTGAGTACTCCGAAGGCATAGGCGATGCTATCCTGACGAGACTGCAAGCCTACTGAGCGCACCTTGGTGCGAGTCGAGCAAGCTCCGAAGGTAAGGCTTAGGCCTCCGATCAAGAGTAGGGAGAGCTGATGCTTCTTCATCGATTACTTATTTACGATGGCGATGAGCTCAATGATAAAGATGAGCGTACTCCCCGGCTGGATCATCTGCCCTGCACCTCTGTCTCCGTAGGCAAGGTCAGAGGGGATGGTTACTTTCCACTTAGAGCCGACAGGCATGAGCTGTAGGATCTCTGTCCAGCCCTTGATGACGCCTTGCAGAGGGAACGTCGCTGTCTCGCCTCTGTCCATCGAGCTATCGAATACCTGACCATTGATCAGCGTGCCATGGTAATGACACTCTACGGAGTCGGTAAGCTGAGGCTTGGGGCCATCGCCCATCTTAATGACCTCGTACTGCAGTCCGCTGGGGAGCGTTGTGACGCCAGCCTTGTGGGCATTGATCTTGAGGAATTCTTCCCCTGCTTCCTTGTTCTGTGCCACCGCTTTCTTTTGTACTTCTTGGAAGTATTCGTTGATGATGGTCTTGGCTTCATCGTAGCTCATCGCAGGCTCACTCTGGTTGTAGACGTCACGGACGCCAGAGAGGAAGTCCTCGAAGTTAATCTCGTCGAAGCCCGAGGCTCGGAAGTTTTGGCCAATGCTCAGCCCGAGGGCGTAGCTTACTTTATCCATTTCTATAAATAGTGTATTCTGTGAAATCTTTTCTACTCTCTACTTTGGGGCAAAAGTGCTATTGCGCCCTTTGTATGCGCCACAAAGTTAATGATTTCTCTTAAAGAGAGAAAGAAGGATGAGGAATGACAATCGGGGCGGGTCATAGACCGTAGGAACTAAATAGCATTGCCGACGAGCCTGTACAAGAGTAGGGAGAGGCTAAGAGGGGCGGATTTTATAGCTTTTGTATCCCCCTGAGAGCCAAGTCTTATCTACGTTCTCTCTGAGCTGCCCCTTATAAAGCAGAAGCCCCCGGCCAGCTACGGCTGGTCGGGGGCTTCTGCTCGAATGTGAGGGGGCTAGATGCCGATACCGCCACCCGAAGGGGGATTGAACTCACTACCTCCGGGTTTCTTCGGTGCGGGCTTCTTCGGGTTGTGCAGAGGCTGTGCTTGCTCGAAGCCTAAGCCACGTAGGGCGTACTTCAGTGCCATGCGTGGGGTGAAGACTACCCGAGGAGCGCGAATGAGACTCACGTTGAAGTCCTTGAGATTCTCGACAGGCTGTGAACCAAAGGAGGCGCGAAACGTCCCGAGGTCACCGCAGTCTACCGAATAGCCCAGCTCGAGGAAGTGGGGGATGGTCTCTGCCAGCCGTGCGATCACAGCCTTGACATCGGCCTTGCCCACGGTGGTGTTCTCAGCCAGCTGCTTGCAGAGGTCATCGAAGGAGACCTTCCCGAGGTGAATAGGCTGGGCGGTGTAGGTCGTTTTCCCTTTGAGTTTACCTAGTTGCGTCTTTCGCTGGATGAGGTGAAACTTTAGTGTTGCCATCGTAGTATTATAGAGCGAAAAATTTAGGTATATACTAAAATTTCTCTAGGTATATACCTAAATTTATTTTAATATATACATAAATATATTTTGGTATATACCTAAATTTCACGCTGTGGGATTTGCACCCACGAGCCTTCCTTAATAGGCTCAATTAAGTGTTGTTATATAGGTGGTTATGTCGTTAACCTTCGCCACCTTCTTCCCAGTCCTCAATCTGTCCATTGGCGGAAAAGTCAATGAGGAGGGTCAGTGGGTGGCTTATCTTGATGAGTTCAGCCATGGGCTGTTGATATATTTCCTTTTCCATCGTTAGTCGAGTTGCTTGAAGAGATACACTGGAGCCTTTATGTAGTTCCTCGGGATGTTTGGACCACCAGGAAGATATGAGAACCGGAAGAGATTCTGACTTGGGACTCTGGTGTCAGGTTTTGTCCCAAACATAAATATGCGTTCCAGATAGGTTCCTAATCCTCTATCATCATACTGTATTCCCATAGGTGAGAAGAAGACCAATTCGGCATAGGGTGCTGCTACTGGCCCTCCAGTGGATCCATCAATAAAGGCATCTGTAGGCCAGCACATCCAGCCATTGTGAGGGTAAGCTGGAGAGCGTGAGGGGTTATGCAACTGACCATGGGCGAGCTCTGTACCATAGAGAGGGATTGTGAACGTCTCGGAAACTGTAGACCAATCAATCTTACCACCATAGAAATCTCGATCCTGAATGTCATCAACGGTACGGATATTTGGGTCTTCACCGATATACTTTGCCTTGATGGTTAGGAGCTTCTTGACCTCGTCATAGTAGTATCGGAAGGCATAGCGCATACCATTGTCTGTTAGAGCGTGCGAAAGTTTATAAGCACTTTCATAAACTTGATGTAACCCTGTGTCCGTAAAGAGCCCCTTCTTAGCCTGCTCCTCTGTTATTTTGCAGAAACGCAGGGCATAGACATCTCGGAACTTCCCAGTGGCATTGTGGTATTCCTTGCTGAAGATATTTCCCCAGAAGAGGGAAGTCCCAATCTGTATTCTTTCAGCGACTGCGCCTGTATGAGAGCTATAGTCGGCGAATATGAGATGCAGCTCATCCGAAGTAGGCATATACCACTTCTGATTAGTACCTCCATTGGCGTACAGCTTGGGTCGAGCAAAGCGAGCTTCAGCATCGTCAAAGAGATAGTAGCCTACGGAGCTGAAGGTATCGTCGTAGTTCCCCGTTGTGTTTTCAACGAACTTATCCCCTGTTTTGTCCAGAGGGAATTTGGAGATGAGCGTTATTGGATTGGGAAGTGGCTTGAGGGCAAGCTTGACATCATACACCTTCCCCGAAACGTATGTATCAGCGTCTTTCGTTAGCATAAGTGCTGTATAGTACGCATCTTGGAAGGTTGTCTCAGGGCTGGGGATAAGGTTCATCCTGTAGAGCTGCATGTATCGTTTAGAGACCTCAGGCATGTAGATAAGGAAGGTCTCGTTACTCTCCCCATTAGCTGGTATCGTGATGCTACCTCCTGGGACATCAAACTCAAAATCTCTGAGAGGAGGAAGAGGATCCAGATACTTATCGTTCATCGCAGGGAATGGACTCTGACCCTTTGGCCAAGTAGCTGCAATTTCAATGCTTGTCCCGTGAGCAAGCATCCCACTTGAGTAGAGATTGTAGTAGTTACGAACCTTCTCTATCGTTACTTCATGATTAAACTTATTTTGAATCTTGAAGCGCAAGAAGACTCCTCTTGGCTTGAACCTGCGTACGGAGGCTGGCTGGCTATTGGTGTAGAGGAGCTTGGGGCGTCGTCCACTATATTTTGGATCTGGAACAACATCAAGCTTTGTCTCCATCAGATAGGGAGCACTAATAGACACCTTCTCTGTCTCACTGATAGGGCGGAGCTTATCTCCATTGGGCTCACGCCAGCCTAGTCGATGACCTTTTCCTACTCCATTCACCTCCCAGTAATACTCTTTCGCATCCTCAGGGACGATAGCTGCGGCGAGTGTATATTGTAGGTTGGGGCTACCAAGAGGGACGTCTTCTGCATGTAGCGTAATGGGGCCTCTGTAGTGTATCTGCGTCCGATCATCCTTATCGATCTGCCACATGAGCAGTTTGCTATAGATCGCTTTATTATTCCCTTTACGATAGATAGCAGTCCAAACAGGGATCTCTGTCTTATCCCCGAGGTCGAGAGCGACCTTGCCGTTCTTCAGCTTGAAGTCTAGGGCTCGGAATCGACTCCAATCTGCCGATATATCCAGCTCGGCAGTAACAGGAGTTGTTTGCTTGCGTTCACTCTGTGGAATGTCTTCCTTGCTACAAGCAAGTAGAAGGAGCGAGCAAAGCATCATGAGTACTTTCTTCATAATTACTAATTGATTGTGATTGTACATAACGAAGCAGGGACACCACATGGCGATACGTGCCATGCAGTGTCCCTGCTTCTACTCTTTGTTGAGTATTGTTTCCCGCTAGTAGGGGGGGGGCAAAATTATGTTAAGATTTTGACGAGCATCAGCAAAGAAGAGACGCTGAGAAGCCTTGCCTCCCAGTATCTCTACACTCATATATGTCTGATTACCTGCCATTACTCTTAACTAAGTCTTGCGACTGCAAAGATAAGCAAATAAAGATAAGTCGTAAAATAGAGCTACTTCTTGAGATACTTGCTGATGTCGCTAGCTCGGACAGTTCGGCTAGACTTCGTGCTGGGGGTAGACTTGGTCTTTGTGCCGGTAGAAGTAGCGGGTGTACTGGGGTGGCTGGCACCTTGATAGTACTGCAATGCGGTAGGGAGGTAAGCCTCAATCGCACGGATACGATTGGCATCGCTGGGGTGTGTGCTGAGGAGTTCGCTCTGCTGTGCTCCACCCTTGGACTGCGCCATCTTCTGCCAGAAGTTTACGGCATAGCGAGGGTCGTAGCCTGCCATGGCCATGAGGACAAGCCCCATCTTATCCGCTTCGTACTCTTGCTTGCGCCCGAAGGGGAGCATCACACCTACCTGAGCGCCTAGCCCATAGGCTTGGTTGATTAGTCCGCCGAGGAGCTGAGAGCGTGCGCCGACCGTTGCGCCAAGGAGTTGTCCTCCGGCCTGGAGCAGGAGCTGATTACTGATACGCTCGTTGGCGTGCTTGGCTAGGGCGTGGCTGAGTTCGTGTCCCATGACTGCTGCTAGCTCGTCATCGGAATGCGCCCCATTCCCTACGAGCGTCAGCAGACCTGTGTAGACTACAATCTTCCCCCCAGGCATACAGAAGGCGTTGATCTGCTTGCTATCGACGACATTGAACTCCCAGCTCAATGTCTCTAGCAGAGATTCGTAGCCGTTTTGCTTGAGGTAGCTATTGGTCGCTGCCGCAAGTCTGCGTCCTACTTGTGTGACTTTGGCGTTGTACGTGCCGTTACGGCTTAGCTGAGACTTGCTGATGAACTGCTTATACTGTGTAGCACTTGCGCTTAGGATTTCGCTATCTGATACGAGGCTCAGCTGACGACGCCCCGTAATGGGTACAGAGCCACAGCTAGAGAGAAATAATAGTGCCGAAGAGGCGAGAGCGATGATGCTCTTTGGACATATCTTCATAACCTATATATAATACTTGGTGATAACTAGTGTACGAGCTGAATGCTCTTATAGTGACGTTGCATTGCTCTGAGGTCAGAGGTTTCGCTGGGGGTAATTCCTTCGGGAATGGAATCAAGGCTTACGGGGTGAAGGCGATAAATAGAATGACCTGAGGGCGTGCGCTTCTGTACGAAGACGTACTGATAGCTTGGCCGTGTTGTCCACTTGCCTGTGCTCCGCTCTCGGATTAGCTCAAGTGAAAGGAGCATTCCCCCACGAGTGGCAGCTGGGCTTGTCTGGTTGCTGATGAAGTTGCCCAGAGAATAGATGACAAAAGTCTTCATCTTTGCCCCTTCTTCCTCGATCCACTCGCTGTCCTGCACGACATGTGGATGGCTCCCGATTACAGCTCCTACGCCCTGACGAGCGAGGGCTATTGCGAGCTCTCTTTGTCGCTTGTTTGGGTGCTTCTCGTACTCGTTCCCCCAGTGGATTTGGACGATTTTATAGTCTGCCCCGAGGCTATCCGCACGGCGAAGATCATCGGAGATTTGCTCTAAGTCAATCGTATCCACGAGGGCAGGCTGAGGTATGGGCAGGCCATTTGTCCCATAGGTATAGGCGAGGACTGCGAGCTTAACGCCTCTTACATCTATAATAAGTGGGGTACGCTGACTGCGCTCTGCTTTTGTGCGGTAGCTCCCTGTTGTGCGTATCCCTAGGCTATCAAGTACATCTATCGTATTGACCACACCATATCGTCCACGGTCACAGCTGTGGTTGTTCGCTGTGGTAAGGACATCGAAACCTGCTTCTTTCAGCGCCGAGCCTAGGGAAGAGGGAGAGGAGAACATGGGGTAGCCACGATAGGGGGTGCCTCCAAATGTTGTTTCCAGATTAGCAAGGGCAAGATCGGCTCGCTCAATCATTGGACGAACGAGCTCAAAGGAAGGGGTGAAGTCGTAAGTACCATGACCCCGATCAGCAGCCTTTATCTGTGGCCCATGCGTCATTATGTCTCCAGCGAAGACCAGCCGTAGGGTATCGGCCTTTGCCTCCTCTTGGGGTGTGACGATACTTGCCCCCTCGGTCTTCTTCCCTTGCTTGCATGAGGGGAGGAGGCTGAGGACAATAGTGAGTAGGATGATACTTTTGATAAAGACCTGCCGATACATCTGACTGCTTAAATTCGATTGGATGCAAAGATACTTAGAATAAGCTAAGTGGGTTCAGCCTAGTACCCTTGGCTCTCGTTGTTCACTCGGTCACCTTGTAGACGAGGCGATGTATCTCACTCCGTATCTGCTCGTAGCTGGAGCTATCCATCGCTCTATTAGATAGGAGCTGGAGCTCCACCCAAGGAAGGTCTTTGCCGTAGGGTGGCTGTTTGTAGGCGAAGGGTAGGGGATGTAGTCCATGCCTTGCATAGAAAGCGAGTCGCCGCTCTGCCATTGGTGTATAGCCCGCAGGCTCACACTCCAGCACGACGGGGTACTCATCATCATACTTATAGCTTAGCATCTCGAGGACCTTCGAACCTAGCCCCTGACCACGATGACTTGAATCAATGACAAGATACTCGAAGTAATGAGCTGAGGGTAACTCCCACCCGACAGCGAAGCCAATGGGTATAGTACCTAGGGTGATGAGCCAAGTGGTATGCTCCCATGGCTCTGTACCGAAGAGTTCTTCCCAAGGTCTTCGCTCCTCGATGGGGAATGCTTCCTCATAGATGAGGCGAAGAGATGCGGGTGGCTCGTTTCCCCAGTCTAGGACTTGTAGCTCGAGTGTTGCCATAGCAGGTTAAGAGTATTTGCGGGGATAGCGAAGGAGGATAGCGAGCAGAGCCATCGCTCCCATGATGAAGGTATAATAAAGGTGGGGGATGATTTCGATGGGAGAGAGCCCTGTGAGACTCGAGGCCAGAAGTAGCTGTGCGCCGTAAGGAATGACCCCTTGAATGAAGCAGGAGAAGGTATCTAAGATGCTGGCGGATTTCCGAGGATCGATCTTATATTGCTCCGTGATCTCTCGTGCCACCTTGCCCGTGGTGAGGATGGCGATTGTGTTATTTGCTGTGCAGAGATTAGCTAGCGAGACAAGTGCTGCTATGGTTAGCTCTGCTCCACGCTTACCGCTGATGTGGCGAGTGAGTCGAGAGAGGAGGTAGTCAATACCTCCGTTGTAGCGGATGAGCTCCAGCATTCCTCCGGCTAGGAGCGTAACCGTTATCAGTTCGCCCATCCCACCAATTCCTTCCCCGAGCGAGGATACCCAGTCCCAGATTGAAATTCCCCCGATACATAAGACCAGAATACCACATGAGACGATCCCGATAGCTAGCACAAGCAAGACATTTACTCCCCCGATGGCCGCAATAAGCACAAGGAAGTAAGGGATGATAAGCCATGGAGACTGCTCCGATACATGTGGCTTGGCTGGTAGATCTAGTCCTTGGAACAGGTAGATGGAGAGGGCAATCAGCGCAGCCGGGAATACGATGCAGAAGTTCACTCGAAACTTATCCCTCATCCCACAGCCTTGTGTCCGAGTGGCTGCAATCGTTGTGTCAGAGATGAACGAGAGGTTGTCCCCGAAGAAGGCTCCGCTCGCAACGATGGCTACTACATGGGCATGTGAGAGCCCGAGGTTCCCAGCTAACCCTAGAGCAATAGAGACGAGAGCTACAATCGTCCCAACGCTTGTCCCGATGGAGAGGGATATGAAGCATGAGGCGAGAAACAGACCTGGCAAGAGAAGGGATGGTGGTAGGACGCTGAGGATGACATCTACCGTCGCATCTACCGCTCCGACACTCCTTGCCCCACCAGCGAATGCACCAGCAAGGATGAAAATCCATATCATCAGTAGGATATTCGTGTCTGCCGCTCCTCGAGAGAATTGTAAAATCCTATCCTCGAGCTTCAACCCTCGTGTAATGGCTAGGGCATAGCCAGATGCTACAAGGAATGCCACCGCAATGGGCATCTTGTAGAAGTCCCCTGATGCAACGGAGGCTACAAGGTACACGAGGAGGAAGACGAGAAGAGGCGTCAAGCCAATCCAACTAGGACGCTTAGAGGTAGAGGTCTCTTGCATAAGCTAAGCCTAAATGGTCAATAATTCAGAAGAAAGCAACCTACTACCTCGCTTTGCTGGAGGTAGTGACACAAAGGTACTTAAACTCCTCTACTATTAGTGGTAGATATATAGGCGTTATCTCTTTCTCCTCCTAGTTGGGGATGAATGCTTCTCCCTCATAATAGTTTTGCTACCTGCCTGTACCTTCCCTCCTTGCTCCTAAGAGGCGTGTACATGCAGTTTGATGCACATTGGATCACTTTCTGAAAACTTCCCTACTGAAAGGGATTTAAAGGGGGTGATGACGAGTTACCATAAGTCGTTGTAACGAGTTACTATAACTCTCTTTGGCGAGTTACCATAAGTCTCTCAAACGAGTTACCACAACTCATTATGGCGAGTTATGGTAACTCGTTGAGGAGAGATTCTATGCTTTGTGTAAATGTTTAATTCATAGTCTCTTATGCGGATTGTTTGTTCGGACGTTTGGGAGGCTTCGGCTTGCTCCCTCAAGCGTGTGAGGAGGGTAGGGGAATAAAGCCCACAGAATGAGGTGGTGAGCTATGCGCTTAGGGTATAATTACCTATCTTTGTGAGGTTGATTAATCTGCGATGGATATAGTACGTGCCGAAGACTATCATGTGCCAGTCCTACTTCAGGAGTGTCTGGAGGGGATGCGCCTTAGTGCAAGTGGGGTTTATGTAGACGTGACCTTTGGAGGGGGAGGGCATTCCCGTGCTATCCTAAGTCACCTCACCGATGGGGGACACCTCTATTCCTTTGACCAAGATCCGGATGCTGCCCTCAGAGCAGAGGAGCAAGAGCAATTCACCTTTATAGCAAGTAACTTCCGCCATCTGTCTCGCTTCATGGATTATTATGACCAGATAGGTAAGGTCGATGCTGTGCTGGCAGATCTCGGTGTGTCATCTCATCACTTCGACGACTTGGAGCGTGGCTTTAGCTTCCGAGCTGAGACACCCCTGCTGGATATGCGTATGAATAATCGTGAAGGGCGATCGGCACGAGACCTGCTCAATGAGTATGAGGAGGAGCAACTCGCTGATATACTCTATCGCTATGGTGAGCTGCGGCAGAGCAGGCGTCTGGCACAGCTGATCGTGAAGGCTCGTAGCACGAAGACCTTCGCTACGGTGGGTGACCTCATCTCAGCCGTTCGACCTGCTGTACGTCCCGACCAAGAGAAGAAGCAGCTCTCTTGCATCTTTCAAGCACTGCGTATCGAGGTCAATGAGGAATTGATAGCCCTAGAGGAATTATTGGAAGGAGTAAAGACCGTTTTACGCCCAGGGGGCCGACTGGTGGTGATGACTTATCATTCACTAGAGGATCGGATAGTGAAGAACTTCCTCAAGGGGAGCGATGATACTTCCTCAAGGGAGGCGCAGATTTATGGCTCTGAGCGTTCACCATGGCGTATGATTACACGTAAACCCATTACACCAAGCGCAGAGGAACTAGCACGTAACCCCCGCTCGCGTAGTGCCAAGCTACGTATCGCTGAGCTTATATAACCTCTTTACAAGGATCAATGAATTTACCAGAGCAAGATACCGAGCTGAAGGAACCCCATCTGTGGGAGGAGACTGAGCGGACAAACCCTGCAACTCATTCAGCTGAGACGAAGGAATATGACGAGGATTTCTTCGAGGGCTGGGAAGAGAACATCTGGGCGTCACCATGGCTTCGCCGTAATGGGCTCTTCATTTGTTTTATTACTCTTTGCGGACTGATTTGTATCGGTTGGCCTTATATCTACATGATGAATGTCCGAGAGATTACGGCCCTAGAGCAGAAACTTAAAGACATTCGCTACAAAGCTCTTTTCATATCTGCCGAGCGGATTGAGTATGAGCGTATCAACAATATCACTGAGCGTGTCAAGGAGCATGGTCTGCAACTCGTCCCAGCCTCCCAGCCTCCCTATCTGCTCCTAGATACAGGGCAATGCGGGCGTCCTTCACCCCAAGATTTACCAGAGGCTAACCGCTAAGTACTGCTTATGAAGAAGTGGCTAAGGAACATCGGTGTACTGCTCAAAGGCTTGGTCTTTAAGCGAAGTCGTGGGGCAGAGTGGAAGCGGCTTACGAAAGATCGCTATCCATACCTCATTGCACTTTTTTGCCTCGTGATGCTTGGGGTAATGGTGCGTATCGTATTCTTCATCTTCAGTGCAGATGGAGCACAGTATCGCAAGATGGCAGAGGGGATCAATCCCCCAAGGCAGATTACCGAGGCTCCACTAAGAGGAACAATACATGATCGTGAGGGTAATCCAGTGGCTATTACCTCTCCTTTCTATCGGCTTTACTTGGATTTCGGGGCTGGTGCCCTTGCTCCACTTCGAGAGCCTCTACCACCCAAGGGGCAGACAGCAAAGGATTCTCTTCGTAGGGCTAGAGTGCTTGAGCTAAGGCGTGAGTATGATGAGGGGATAAATCGACTAGCTCAGGTCATTGATAGTACGTACAACCTAGCACAGCACGGACTTACTAGGGCAAGTCTTAAGGAACATTGGCGCAAGGGATTCGAGAGGAAGGATAGGCATTGTGCTGTCGTTAATCTGGATGTCTCGTATATGCAACTGAAGAATATCCAGGCAACAGCACCATTTGCACCTATTATCTTGCCACGAGGGAAAGTGAAGAAAAGCCTATTCAGCAAACTTCTATTCACGGAGAGTCGTACCAAGCGAATATATCCTTTTGGCTCCCTTGCTTATCGTACGATTGGACAGCTCTATTCAGTAGCCGGTAAGGATGGACTCACGGATGGACGTAGCGGGATAGAGAAGAGCTATAATAGCTATCTCCGTGGAGAGATGGGGAAGGGGGTACTCTTTTATAACGCTGGTCGCTACGAGCGAATAATCACACAGCCAGCTGTGGATGGCGCAAGCGTCTATACGACGATTGATATGAACATCCAGAGTATCGTAGAGCGTAACCTGAGGGAGCAACTCGGTAAGCTCGAGGCAGAGAGTGGTACGGTTGTACTCATGGAGGTCGCTACGGGCAAGGTGGTGGCGATCTCAAACCTGCAACGTATGCGCTCGGGAGATTATGGCGAAACTACGAATATGGCAGTCTCTGACCTTAGCGAGCCTGGCTCTACGTTCAAGGTTGCCTCGATGATGGTTGCCCTCGATGATGGCGTCATTCATCCTAATGATACGGTTGATGTAGGTAATGGACTCTGGAAGGTAGGTGGCTCGACAGTGAGAGACCATAATGCTCACCACGGAGGCTACGGTAGGCTCTCCGCAGCACAGACCATAGTGAACTCGAGTAATGTAGGGGTTGCTAAGATTATCTATAAGGGCTATGCTAATCGCCCCGATGACTACGTACAGAAGATCCGTGACCTAGGGTTTGGGACGGATCTCAAGCTAGAGATCGATGGCTATGCACGGGCACGAGTTCGCAAACGCTCTGATAACCCTGATCGCTGGTCTGCTACGACTTTGCCCTGGATGTCCTATGGTTATGAGACACAGATTCCACCGATCTATACACTGGCGTTCTTCAATGCTATTGCCAATGGAGGGCGGTACATGCGTCCCTTTTTTGTCACAGAGATACGGCGAAGAGATGCCGTAGTGGCGACCTTCTCTCCAACGGTCATCAAGGAGCAGATATGTAAGCCCGAGACACTCCGAGAAGTGCAGGAGATGCTCCGGAGGGTCGTGACGGAAGGGACGGGGAAGAAAGCTCGTTCGTCGTTCGTTGCTATCAGTGGTAAGAGTGGTACGGCACAGCTAGCCTCTGGGAAAGGAGGGTATAGGGACTCTACGGGGCATGTACGTCATCAGGTATCCTTCTGTGCTTACTTCCCCTCCGAAGCTCCTAAGTACTCTTGCATAGCTGTAATCCGTAAGCCTTCGAGTCAATATAGCGCGGGTGGTGGGGTAATGGCTGCGCCTATTATCCGTAGGATTGCCGAGAGCCTGCTGGCACTGGAGGCTCCTATTCCTTTAGACTCGCTCCCTACGTCTCGCTCCCGCTCTGCCTACGCTCGACATATCTCCTCGGGGAAGGCTACGACACTTGTCTCTCTGCTCTCTCAGATGGGCCTCCCTGTACCGCAGGTTACCAAGCAGATGGGGGAATACATTCAGATTGATACAGCCATGCATGTGCGATCCTATACACAGACATCAGGGAAGGTGCCTACCGTCGTAGGGATGAGTGCCATGGATGCCTGCTTCCTGCTTCGTAAGATGGGCTATGTGCCACGTCTAGTAGGACAAGGGAGTGTGCAGGCTCAGTCTGTCCCCTCTGGTAGTCTAGCTCGTGCCGGTACGGTGGTTGTACTCCAGCTCGGCATGTCAGAGTAAGATGTATGGGTGATGAACTTGAGAGCCTAGGTTTACATTTAAATTATTTTCTTACCTTTGCAGGCGTAAGATTTAGTTAAGTATGATGATTGGCAGTCAGATATATATAGAGGTAAAGACGCTGAGGAGCAATGCTTCTCAGCGCCTCTCTCTTTCCGATTGTAGCCTTGCGTTTAACTTAATTTTACCCCCCCCCCCCTAAAAATAAACATCCTTTTACGAAGGGTGGAAGCAGGTACACTGCATGGCGATATGCGCCATGTGGTGTACCTGCTTTGTTATGTTCAATCACAAGTAATTAGTAATTTATGAAGAAAGTTGTTATGGCTCTCTTTGCAATCCTTGCGTTTGCTTCCTGTAAGAAGGAAACTCCTGAGTCGCAGCAAGGACAAAGAGATTTAATCCCCCAGGGGACAGAGATGGAGCTTGATCTATCCGCTGATTTGAATAAGGAGGATGCCTCATTCCGTAGCCTAGATCATAAGTTTGTTGGCAATACCTTTGTCGCTCAGCTTACTGCAGGGGCAAAAGTGCCTGTGCATACGTACATTTTTAATGGAAATGATCGGGTATATGCTCAGACCCTACAGTGGGTGGTCAAGGAAGATGGTAAGACCCTTTTCTGTAGAGAGAAGATCACTCTAGGGAAGGCTATTGATCCTAATAAACGGACAATCTTGAAGGCTTGCATCATAGATGGGACAAAGACTTCTGATGGCATTGCGATACCAGCGCATGACCTCTCAAAGGTTAAGCTCTATGATGAGAATGCATCCATCAATATCAATGTTCCCTACCAGTTGTATAACATGCTAAAGATTGGTCGAGGGGGAAGCTTGCATAATGTGGAATGGGCAAAGTCAGCTAGGCGTTTCAGGCCTGTGGGGTCTTTGGTGCGTATACGTCTACGCAATGAGTTGAGTCAGACCGTAACTGTTAGTAAGATACAAACTATTGGGTGGGAATGGATACCTGTTGCTTCGACAACGCTGTCAACTAATAATCTAGACTGGAATCCCCTTAAATTTGACAGAGAGAGGAGGGAACGAAGTGACCTAAACTCCCTTACGCCACGTGACTACGTGATAGAGGGAGGCCCTATATCCTTGTCTCCAGGTCAGACTTACAGTAAGGTCCTCCTCTTTTGGTCTGATCAGACTGCTTCTAGTGGAGCCAATGCTCAAATTAATATCATACCTAATGAAGCTGTTGCTACTCCCTACTACACCAGTACGGCAAACAACTATAATTCTTCCTATAATGCGTCCTATGCACTCCAAGAGGAAGGAGGGAAAGTGTACGCTACGAGAAATTCGCTACCGTATCGTGATGAAGGTCTGTTGCGTAGGGTAACCCTTAAGCTCTGCCCATTCCCTGAACCTCTAAGCCTTCTCTCTGAGTATGCTCTTAATAGTGATGGATCAGACTTTCTACATGATACGAATGACTTTGATCCTAATGATCCCTCTAGTGCTACGAAGAACCGGGCTGTAGGATACTTCAACGTTAGAGACCTTATTTCCTCCCTCCCAACGGTGGGAGCTCCAAAGACCTATCCAAGTGGGAATGGTGCTAAGTGGCATGTGCCTACGATTGAAGAGATGAGGGCTATCTTCCCCTTTCGGGTACATCTGCAGCTCTCAAGTGGTGTGACTAGCTCTAATAATCCGCTGACCGTACGGGTGGGAAATTACCGAGCTACTGTTGCTAACAGCTGGGTTGTGTATCATGGCGACAAGGAAGTCTACGGCCTTGCCTTTGGCTCAGCTAAAGAGACGGCATATATTCGACGTGAGCCAGATGGTAGACTTATAACAAACGCTGGTGATGCTATAGAGCTAAGGGATGACAAGCGATATGCCTATTATGCTAAGTACGATGAGGCGAAGCAGGTGTATGTAGTCAAATCTAAGTATGTGGGTGTGAATCCTACCATTAAGAATGCTGAGGATGTAAAGGCAAAAATAGATTGGACGACACCTGGCTTAACGACACGTACTATCCCGATGTATGGATGGAAGGAGTCGGCTAC
>ERZ772979.56-NODE-56-length-96040-cov-14.514403_pt1:0-95000 | contig 96040 bp, 45 predicted proteins | sample MGYA00511130_ERZ772979 | MGnify/ENA primary metagenome ERZ772979 (study PRJEB29015, sample SAMEA2738103) | human oral metagenome | biome: human oral; feature: human-associated habitat; material: saliva | place: China | collected 2186 ...
GAACATTCTTCGAAGAACATCCTCAAGATGCGAAGAAAATCATCGAAAAAGCAACGATGGCAAGCCGTGCTCGTGAGGCCGCTCGTAAAGCCCGCGATTTAACGCGCCGTAAAAATGCGTTGGAAGTATCCAGTCTTCCTGGTAAATTGGCGGATTGCTCTGAAAAAGATACATCTATGACTGAAATTTATCTTGTGGAAGGTGATTCTGCAGGTGGTTCTGCAAAACAAGGTCGCGATCGTCGTTACCAAGCGATTTTGCCATTGCGTGGTAAAATCCTCAACGTAGAAAAAGCACGTCTAGATAAGATTTTGGCTAATAACGAAATTCGCTCCATGATTACCGCTTTTGGTACAGGTATTGGCGATGAATTCGATATTACAAAATCCCGTTATAACAAGATTATCATCATGACAGATGCGGACGTTGACGGCGCTCATATCCGTACATTGTTATTAACATTCTTCTACCGCTATATGAAACCATTGGTAGAGGAAGGCCATATCTATATTGCTCAACCACCTTTGTATCAAATCAAGAAGGGTAAATCTCATTGGTATGTATACTCTGATGCAGAGTTGACTGCTAAACTTGATGAAGTAGGCCGCGATGGTACTACAATCCAACGTTACAAAGGTTTAGGTGAAATGAATCCTGAACAATTATGGGAAACTACAATGAACCCTGATAATCGTACGATTCTACAAGTTAGCTTAGAAGATTCTATCGAAGCTGACAAAATATTTACGGTTCTCATGGGTGATAAGGTAGAGCCTCGTCGTAAATTTATTGAAGATAACGCAAAATACGTGCGTAATCTAGATTTATAAGAGGTGACCCATGTCTGAAAATCATAATAGTAACGTAGAGTTTACGTCTAATAAAGATCAACATTTAAAACGGTCCCTAAAGGCGCGTCATATGAATATGATCGCTTTAGGTGGCGCTATCGGTACTGGCTTATTCGTAGCTGGTGGTGAAGTGGTAAGTACAGCAGGCCCTGGTGGTGCTCTTGTAGCTTACGGCCTCATTGGTATCATGGTGTATTTCCTCATGACATCTCTTGGGGAAATGGCTACATACTTGCCAATTCCTGGTTCCTTCGGGACTTATGCAAAACGCTATGTAGATCCTGCCTTTGGTTTTGCCTTAGGTTGGAATTACTGGTTTAACTGGGCTATTACCTTGGCTGCTGAAGTATTAGCAGGGGCGCTCATCATGAAATATTGGTTCCCTGATGTACCTGCCATCGTTTGGTCTGCTCTGTTCTTGCTCATTTTATTTGGCTTGAACTATTTATCTACTCGTTCCTTTGGTGAAAGTGAATATGTGTTCTCTAGCATCAAAGTTATTACAGTATTCGTATTTCTATTCTGTGGCTTTATGCTCATCTTTGGTATCGGTGGTACATCTCCAGGATTTGCAAACTGGACCGTAGGAGAAGCTCCATTTGTAGGTGGCTGGGAATCTATTCTTGCTATCTTTATGGTGGCAGGATTCTCCTTCCAAGGTACTGAATTGATCGGTGTAGCCGCTGGTGAAGCGGAAGACCCTGAAAAGAATGTGCCAAAAGCGATTAATACAATCTTCTGGCGTATTCTATTATTCTATATCGGTGCTTTCACGGTTATCGGTTTCTTGATTCCGTACACAGATCCAAATTTGTTGAATTCTAGTGTAGAGAACGTATCTATTTCTCCATTTACACTCGTATTTGACCGCTTTGGTTTTGCCTTTGCTGCTAGCTTTATTAATGCCATTATCTTAACGGCTGTATTGAGTGCTGGTAACTCTGGTCTGTACTCTTCTACGCGCATGTTGTACGCACTCGCTAAGGAAGGTCAAGCACCTCAAATTTTTGCTAAGTTAAATAAACGCGGCGTTCCAGTACCTGCGTTAATCTTAACGACAGCAATCGGTTTATTTGCGTTCCTAACAAGCTTTATCGGTGAAGGTACAGCTTATACATGGATTGTTAATATCTCTGGTTTATGCGGTTTCATCGCATGGGTTGGCATCGCAGTATCTCATTATCGTTTCCGCCGTGCGTTCATTGCACAAGGCAGAGATCTTAGCGAATTGCCATACAAAGCGTGGTTATTCCCAGTTGGTCCAATCTTGGCGTTCATTCTTTGCGTCATCATCATCTGTGGTCAAAACTACTCCGCTTTCACAGGAGATACCATCGACTGGTACGGCGTATCCGTTGCCTACATTGGCTTACCAATCTTCTTCGCAGTGTACCTTGGTTACAAATACATCAATAAAACTAAAGTTGTGCCGTTGAAAGAAGTTAACCTAGACCGCGATTTTGATAGATAAAAATATAAAATTAGACCTGTTCATTATGAAAGTAGTGAACAGGTCTTTTTTTGATGTATAATATGTAAATTTTTGATATATAGTATGTAATTTTTGGAGATATACTATGTAATTGTTTTATGTGAAAGCTATATTTGTTTTTATCTAAAAGTCTTGTTATAATAAATTAAAATATATTGTAATCAATTAGAAAGGATACAATTATGATTATTACTACAACTATGCATATTGAAAATAAACCTGTACAAGAGTACAAAGGTATTGTATTTGGTGAAGTCGTAGAAGGCCGTAACTTTGTAAAAGATTTCATGTCTGGCATTCGAGACATTGTTGGTGGTCGTAGTGGCAGCTATGAAGATTCTTTGATGAATGCGCGCAAAGCAGCTCTCGATGAAATGTCTCAACGAGCTTCTAAATTGGGTGCTAATGCTATTATTGGTGTATCCTTCCAATACAGCACAGTAGGTGCACAAAATGGCATGCTTATGATTACATGCAATGGTACAGCCGTTGTAGTTTAATAAATAATAGACTAAGTCAGATATAATTATTAATATAATCCTAAGGGAAATAAGTAAGTCGTAATGTATTATTGTGACTAAAAAAACAGCAGGGGAAAGCCCTGCTGTTTTTTTATATGATATTTATTAAAAAACCCCCTATAAAAAGTATTAGAAACTTTTATAGGGGGTTTTTTGTATTGTGGTTTATCTATATATCTTATAGATAATAAAAAAGCAGAAATAATTACTGCTTTTTTATTTTACCTTATACCAGCTTGCATACATGACTGGTAATACGATGAGTGTTAGAACCGTCGCCACTAGTAAGCCGCCGCTAAAGGCGATGGCCAATGGGCTCCAGAATACAGATCCCATGAGAGGAATCATGCCTAAAATCGCTGCGATAGCGGTAAGCATGATAGGGCGGAAACGAAGTGTAGCGGAGTTGATAATCGCTTCACGAGGTTCTTGTCCTTCTGCCTTGTGAATTTCGATTTGGTCTAACAAGATAATGGAGTTACGGATGATCATACCCGAGAGGGCGATAATCCCTAGAATAGCCATAAAGCCTAATGGCGTTCTCGTAATATTGAGTGCTAATACAACACCGATTAGTCCCAATGGAGCAGTGAGTAGAGCCATTATCATGAGGGCGATACGCTTTAATTGGAACATGAGGATTGTCATGATTACAAAGAGCATAATTGGCATTGGTGTTAATAGCTTTTGAACGGCTGTTTCACTCTTTTCAGCGGCGCCGTCTAGGTCAATAGAATAGCCTGTAGGCAAGGAATCGCGAATGTCTTGTAAGGATTTGTAAATCTCTTTCGTTTTCGCATTACCCAATATACCTGCTTTTACATTGGCATGCACACTAATGGTTGGCATCATATTGCGATGCCAAATAATACCATCCTCTTGTGTCATGGTAATGGTTGCAATTTGGCTAAGTGGTACATAGGAGCCATTTCCTGTTTGAATTGGCAAGGATGAAAGAGCACTTAAGTTATGTTGCTCGTTGTCACCTAAACGGAAGGTAACAGGAATGGTTTGGTTCCCTTCGTAGTATTCACCAGATTTAGTACCAGACAATAGACTTTGCAAGTGCAAGGATACAGCGTAGCTATCGATGCCGAGTAAACGTGCCTTGTTTGGATCGATGTGAATATTGGCTACAGGTTCTGTATCTGGCCAGTCAAAGGCGATATTTTGTAAATCTTTATCGTCTTGCATTTTAGCTTTTACTTGATTTGCAATTTCTTTTACCACCTTTTGATCAGGGCCAGCAACGCGAAGCATGACTGGAAATTTGGATGGTGGACCGATTTGTAAGAATTGCGTGTTTACAAGGGCCGATGGGAATTGCTCGTTTAAATACGGAGTCAATTCAGCATAGAGTTTATCGCGATCCTCTAAGGATTTTGTAACGATTACATATTGCAAGAAGTTGTTCCGTTGCAATTCAGGTTCCAAGGTGAGGACGAAACGTGGAGAACCTTGTCCGATGTAGGAGGTGAAGGTTGCAATGCGTTCGTCGTCTTTTAAATGTTTATCGATGAGTTTTGCTTGGTTAGCAGTATACTCGATAGACGAGCTTTGAGGAAATTGCATGGATACAATGATTTCATTACGCGTTGATGATGGGAAAAATTCCTGTTTGATCAATGGTAGTGAAAGCAAGGATAAAACGAAAGCTCCTAATGTGGCCAGCAAGACTACCTTGTGATGTCCTAGAGCCCAATGTAATAGTTTTTCAAACTTATCATAGAAGGTCACATTGAGTTTGTGCATGATACGGTCTCGTTTAGTCCATTCCGATTCTGGCTTGGGAGCCTTGTTTTCGATGATTTTATAACCCAATACAGGGCTGACGAGAACAGAGGCAAACCAAGATAGGATGAGCGCCATAAATACGACGATAGATAGGGATTTTGTAAACTCTGCTACCATACCTTGTGCCAATGCTAATGGCAAGAAACCTGCACAGGTAATGAGCGTACCCGATAGCATTGGGAATGCTGTAGATTGGTAAGCAAAGGTAGCCGATTTAAAGTGGCCCCATCCTTCTTCGAGCTTAACGCTCATCATTTCTACAACGATGATGGCATCATCTACAAGGAGGCCTAAAGCTAGGATTAAGGCACCTAAGCTAACCTTATGTAGATAGATGCCGCTTTCATACATCAAGATGAACGTTGTAGACACAACGACTGGAATGGTGAGGGCTACAACGATACCTGTTCGTAAGCCGAGAGATGCAAAGCTTACGAGCAATACGATGGCGATGGCTTCAAATAAGGATTGAGAGAAATCGCCGATGGATTCCTTAACGATATGCGGTTGATTTGATACTTGATTGAGTTCGAGGCCGGCAGGAATCGTTTTCTGTAATTCTCCGAGCTTCTTGTCGATGGCTTCGCCGAATTCGATATTATTAGCCCCTGCATCCATGGAGATAGCGATGCCAATGGCTGGCTTGCCTTTGTAATAGAACTGTGGGTCGCTAGGGTCTTGGTAGGTCATGGTTACATTGGCCATGTCACCGAGGCGCAAGGTTTGGTTATTGATGCGGATCGGCATATCTCGCACCGCTTGAGGACTATCGAATAGGCCGTTGACGCGGAGATATACATTGTTTGTATCCGTTGTAATCACACCAGCTGGAACCATCATACTTTGCTGTTTAAGCGCTGTTAACAGCTGTTGTGTACTGACTTTATAGGATGCGAGTTTATCCTTGTTTATGGTTACATTGAGGGTTTGTTGTTGAACCCCAATGAGGCTGATTTTCTTAACATTAGGAACAGATAAAAGCTGACGTTTTAAGTCTTCTGCTTGTTGTCGTTTTTCTTCGTACGAATACTCATCACCACTGATGGCATAGATAATGCCATATACATCGTCGAACCTGTCGTTAATGGTCGGTCCTTGAACGCCTGCAGGCAATGATTTCCATTCGTCGTTGATCATATTCCGCGCTTCTTCCCAAGCGGGGCGAATCTTATCGGATGGCAAATCCTCTCTTAAATTGATATAAATAACGGATTTGCTGCCATCTGTAAAAGATTTTGTATAATCTACACCAGGAAGGTCGCGTAGTTTTTCTTCGAGTTTGTCCGTTACCTGATCCGACATTTCTTGTGGAGAAGCCCCCGGCCAAGCAACACCGACCACCATGGTGCGCATCGTAAAATCAGGATCTTCCATGCGTCCCATATGGGTGAATGAGAAGATACCAAAGGTGAGGAGCACAGCCATGAAGTAGTAGATAATGGACTTGTGTTTAAGAGCCCATTCGGCTAAGTTAAATTGTTTCATTGACTAACCGCCGTCCCTTCTTGTAATTGTTGGGTACCTGCGGTGATGACAATGTCACCTTTAGCTAAACCAGATGTAACGATGACGGAGTTCTTACCGAACTCACCAGTCTTGATAGGCACGAGATGAGCCTTCTTATCGCGGATGATATAGACCGCATTATTGCCGTTAGAGTCTTTTACAAGAGCCGTCAACGGAATAGAAATATTGGTATTATCTGTAGTAGATAGATTAGCATTGACCGTCATACCTAGCTGTACCTCTTTAGGCGCATTTTGTAAGGTAATTTTTACGGTATACGTTCTCGCTACAGGGTCAGGAACTGGTGAAATTTCACGCACTACGCCTTGTACTGTTACATCTGGTAAGGCCCAGAAGGTAATAGTAGCAGGGCTACCTACATGAATTTTACTCAACTCTTGTTCAGGAAGGGCAATGACTGCTTCTGGGTCGTGACCAGCCGCTAAGGTACCAACGCTTTGACCGGCTGCTACGACTTGTCCTGCTTCAATATTGAAAGCTGTAATAATACCTGTATCAGGAGCCGTCAAATTAGTATAGCTATTTTGATTGCTACTCAAATTAAGGCTTGCTTGTGCTTGTTGTAATTGAGCAGATGTGGCATTCAATTGATTTTCAGCTTGGTCTAATTGCAATTTACTAATCGCTTGTTGTGCATAGAGCTCGCGGTATCGTTTAGCATTGGTTTCTGCCAATTCGTAGGCCGATTGAGCAGCTTTTACAGCACCTTCAGCATTTTGCACCTGAGCTGATGTATCTGAACCATTGATTTGAGCAATCACTTGGCCTGCTTGCACTACATCGCCAACATTTACAAATTTGTTGATGACACGCCCTCCAATTTGAAAGGCTAAGTTTGTTTCTGTTTTATTATGAATGGTGCCTGCATAGCCAGCATCAGTAGTTCCAGACTCTTCACCTATAGTGATGGTACGCACCTTGAGACTTGTATCTTCAGGTGGCTTTTCTGATCCACAACCACTAATAATCGCGGTCCCTATTAATAGGGCTCCTATGGTTGCTATGATTCGTTGATTCATAGAATCTCTCCTTTGACTACCGCATATAAGCCCTATGACACAGAACTACAAATAGGTAGTAATCATAGGACTCTATATGTATATTAGAAAACTCTAATTTCTAATTATATATTTTATAGAAAAAACTAATTATATATTTTATACAATTTAATAATACTATATTTATATTGAAAGTTCTAGCCTTTATGCAGAAAATTAAAGAATTATATACTTAATTTATATAATTGATGATATATTTTAATGATAATTTTTAAAAGTAATCTATATTTTGCTAGTATTTGTATTACTTATTTTATGAATACAAAAATGTAGCAAAAAAGTGAGTCCTCTATTAATTAAGTTGTATCCAAAAATATGTCCAATTTTTTGGTGTACAGTTCATAGTAAGAGAACTCACTTTTTTAGCTTTTGTCTATATAATTTGAACTTTATTTTTCTTCTTCTTGTTCTACAATAGGTTCTTCATAGGTTACAAGGATTTTATCGATACGAGTATGATCCATATCGATGACTTCAAAGGTATAGCCGTTCCATTTTGCCTTGTCGAGTTCCTTTGGGATACGACCGAAGAGGACGTTTAAGAGACCGCCCATAGTTTTGTACAAGTCGTCTTCTTCGCCTGGCAATTCTTGATCGATGTGAAAGAATTCTTTAAATTCATCTACGTTGAGAAGGCCATCTACGAGCCATGCACCATCGCGTTCGATGATCTTGTTTTCTTCTTCCTTGATTTCTTCCTCACCAGAAGGCATAAGACCTACGATTTCTTCCATGATGTCATGCAAGGTGACAAGGCCAGTAAAACCACCATATTCGTCGAGGATAATAGCTTCGTGAACGCCTTCTGTACGTAGAACGTTCAATAATTTCATGAGTGAAATGGATTCAGGAACGAGAACTGGTTCTTTCAAACAAGCTTTGATGATATCGTGAATGGAACTTTCACTAGGACGTTGCATAATTTGAACTAATACATCGGATACGGTAACGAGACCCTTTAATTCATCCAAGGAATCGGTACCTACAGGAATGCGGTAATGGTTGGCATTCTTGAGGACCTCCATGATTTCGTCTTCCGTGCCGTTAAGATCAATCCATTTGAGCTGTGTACGAGGCGTCATGATGTCACCTGCGTTCATATCTGCGAGATGGAAGATATTTTCTACGAGGATAGGTTCTTCTTCTTCGTAAGCACCCATAGCAACGCCTTCGGTAAGCATTTTATTAATTTCAGATTCTGTAACAGGCGCTTCTTCTTTTACAGTAACGCCTAGCATTTTTAAGAGAAATTCTGTGGAAACGCCGAGGAAGCTAACGATTGGTTTTAACGCCACAGATAGCCAGTAAATTGGTTTTGCTACTACAACGGCAATGCTTTCAGGGCTATTTAAGGCCAAGCGTTTAGGCACGAGTTCGCCGATAACGAGGGATAAATAGGTGATGATGGCGACGATAATGAAGGAGCTCACAGAGGCTGCGTATGGTTCGATGCTTGGAATATTTGATACTAAAATTTCTTCTAATGGACTAGAGAAGGTGGCACCAGAATACAAACCAGTTAAAATGCCTACGAGGGTGATGCCGATTTGAATGGTAGAGAACATTTCATTTGGGTTCTCCGATAATTCAAAGGCTGTTTTCGCGCGTTCATTGCCTGATTCTGCTAATTCTTCAAGTTTACGTTTTTTCGCATTTACAATGGCTAACTCTGTCATGGAGAATAAACCATTTGCGATGATTAATACAATGATAATAATAAAATCTAAGGTCAGATCACTGTCCATGTAAGTAGATACTCCTTTTTAATGACATATAATTCTGCACATGAGAATAATAGAAATATTACTCCTAGTATACCATATCGGCATTAATAAGTGTTTCATATAACAAAAGCACCCGATGTGGATGCTTTTGTTATATACTATAGGTGTTACTGGACTAGTAAATAGTACCCTAATAAGGGTATAGTATGTATAGAAATTAAGATTAGTATTAAATATTAGGTCATATATTTTGGCCTCATAATAGGATTATATAGATGGCAACAGAGCAAGAGTGGGAAAGTGTATTACAAATTAAAACCTCTGGTCGCGATGATAGTCATTCCGATACGGAGCATCATCCGTACGAGCCGACGGATTATTGCGTGCTGGAGCGCTTGGCGAATAGCGGTCATATTCGCAAGAAAAATATACTCATCGATTATGGCAGTGGCAAGGGTAGAGTTAGTATTTTCATAGCTTACCAAACGGGCTGCCATTCTATAGGCATCGAATACGATGAACGGCTCTATGAAAAGGCTTTGATCAATGGTGAAAGCCCTGCTGCTCGCAATCGTGTAAGCTTTGTACTAGGTGATGCGGCGCTGTATGAATTGCCAGATCAGGCTGATCGATGCTTTTTCTTTAATCCCTTTGCACTCCATACGATTAAGCGGGTACTAGGAAATATCTTTGATTCGCTATATCATAATCCTCGGGAGATTAAGTTATTTTTCTACTATGTCAATGAAGAGGTGGAGAACTTTTTAAATAACCATGTGCGTTTGGAACAAGAGGAAACTATTGATTGTAGTGACCTCTTTGAGGCTAGCGATGCAAAGGAGCGAATTCTCGTCTATTCAGTTAACTTGTTTTAGTGCAGTTTAGTGCAGTAATTTAAGACTTTTATAATGAAATAATTTAAGACTTTTAAAGACCTTTATGTAACAATTAGATATGTTTTGATGTAACAGTTAAAAATCCGATGGATGCAATACATATTAGACTGATGCAATACATATTATATTGATGTAACAAATAAATATCAGACTTTAATATAGTAAGTTTATATATGAATATGATGTATATAAATTTGATTAAATAACCTCGATTTGAATAGTGTTTTAGTAGTATGAAATGCATACTATTAGGGACGTATTTAAATTGAGGTTTTATTCTATTTTTAAGGAACTTTTACACATATTATTAAGGAAAAAGCAGATAAATTCTGCTATAATAATATATTAGAGATTATAAAATCAATTCATTTTTATGATTCTATACATTGATTCGTATACGCTAATGTAGCGGGTAGGACTGAGTGTATTGAATATAGGAGGTGCATATGGAACTCATCGATACAATGTTGATTGAACGCATTCGTAAAGCGTTAATTAAACGATATGACCGAGATCAACAGATTCAACAAATGATTGAAGAAATTGGTGCAGAGGAAGGCCTTAATGAGACCGAATTATCTATCGTTTACCAAGCGTATTTAGAGGTAAAAGAACGGGTGTACTATACATCTTCTCTCGTTGATTTGTGGAATCAAATTGAAGATGTTCAAAAACGTATGGCCTTATTGCATTCTTACGAATCTTTAGAAGAAGATCTATTTGGTGATGTGTTAGGCGACGATAAGGAAGATATCGTCATTTCTAATACATCTGAACTTGGCAAGGGCGCTAGTTATAATGATGATGCATATGCTATGGAACAGGTACAATTATCTGATGTTCCTGTGCATCATGATTCTACGGTGGGCATGAATCATATTAAATTGAATGAATTAAAATCTATAGGTGGTCTCTTTACTGGTTTTGGTGAAAGCTCCGGTAAGGAAATGGCGGATTTTGAAGATACTGCGATTGAGCACCTTGATGTAAAACCATTAGAAGGCGTTGAAAGCTTAGCAATTCATCATTTAGATGAGGATGAAGCGTTAGATGTAGATGGTCTTGATGAACTTTCAAAAGATAAGAAATCAGAGGAAGCTAACGTGGACGATGAGGATATGTCGTCTATCGATCCATACACGGCGGTGAATGCTTTGTTATTTGGTAAAGCTGGTTTAGAGTCCGATAAAATAAATAAGAAGATGGAGAAGCTTCTTAAAAAGAAATTGAAACGCGTTGACGATGAATGGGCGCGTATCAACGGTTCTGAAGATAAGAAATCTAAGGACGATAAAAAATCCAAGGAAGATAAAACATCTAAAGAGGATAAGAAATCCAAAGAAGACAAAAAGTCTAAAGGCGAGAAAAAATCTAAGAAAGATAAAAAGTCTAAAGAAGATAAAAAAGAGAAAAAACATAAGAAGTCTAAGGAACAAAAACGTTCTAAAGACGAAGAAAAGTTAAAGAAAAAGAAAGACAAAGCTGAAAAGAAGCTTAAAGTCTTAAATGATAAGTTAAAAACAGTCTTCTTAGCTGATACTTTCAAGAAAAAAGATAAGAAGAAAGACAAGAAAAAGGATAAAAAATCCAAAAAGGATGAATCCGCAAAAAAGCAGAATCGATAGTTTCCGTATGGAATAGTAAGGCCTCTGAAAAGATGGTCAAGGAGAGTGCTAGTGCAAAGAAATCAGCAGGTGCTGAGACTATCGACCGTGGATGCGGTAAATGCAAACGATGTAAAGGTCCTAAATGTAAGAAATATCCGAAATAATTGATAGTTATGTAATTAGTAGAATATTACGTAATATATTACGTAGGATATATATAGCATATATATGTAGTTTATAAATTTTATTACTCATTTAGGCAGTATAGTTATGTAGTTTTGTTACGTTTGTAACAATATAGTTGGATTAGTGATTTAACAATTTGGTTATACGATTCAACAGTTAGGGGTTAATGATGAACCGATGGCAGCGATTATTTGAAGGCATACGAACAGAGATTAAGGTATTTATCTTTTTCTCTGCTTTGTTGACTGCATTTAGAATCGTGTTTCTTGCAGTATTTCAATCACAACTAGCTTCCGTGACGATGGAGAATATCCTCACATCCTTATGGCTAGGATTTAGATTGAGTCTCAAGACCGTCGGTTCTTTGTGTTTATTGGGATTTTTAGGGGGAACGTTGGTACATACCTTTGTGCCAAAATGGCCGTCCTTGCGCATTAAACAGGTCCTCTACTCTATTGCGACTATATTGTTGACCTTCCTGTTTTTGGGACGCATTCCGTTCTACAAGATATTTAACTCTTCCTACAACGCGATGCTCATCAACGGTAAAAACGATGATATCGGCGCCATTGTAAATACCGCTATCAATGAATATAATGCCCTCATGTACATCATAGGGGCCGTTGTATTGAGCGCAGCGCTTTGCTATTTTCTAGTTCGTTTCCTAGCGTGGGGGGCCAAGAAATATAGTGACTACGCTGATGATCTAAGGAATGCTGATGATGCGGATACTGTAAGAAATAGTGATTCTGCAGATAATCGACGACTTTGTACTACTTGGTATCCTAAAACGAAGAAAACGCAATGGATGACGGGCATTGCATTGACTGTCGCTATTGGCGTATTAGGTCTATTCTTTAGATTTGGCGGTGCTTTCAGTTATACAAATTCCATCAACTGGGAAAGTGCGGCCCGACTTAGTTCCAATTTGTTGAACGAAAATATTCTAGACGATGTACAGGCTCTCTATCGTGTTAAAAGCATTGCGAAACGGACGGCTGAGCTTGAGGTCATTAACTTAACGCCTCAAGAGTTAAATGAAAAAATCACTGCCGTTGGTGGTAAGTTTAACGGTACAAATTTTGACGGCTCTTTCACGAGAACCATTACGACACAACGATTAGCGGATCAACCGCAGTCCATAAACCTCGTTCTTGGAGAATCCTATGGCTTGTGGCCGTTCCTCGCTGAATATAACGAGCCTGGTGCGTACCTCGTTGAGCAAGGTCGTAAATATGCTGCCAGCCCTCAAGCGATGAGCACGCAGCTAGCCCTCGCCCAAGGCACCGGTACGATGCCGGCTATTAATGGTTTGTTGACGGGTATGCCTGATACAGGCCTATATCCTAACTATGAAGGTGAAAGTTTCAAAGAGCCTTATGGTTTAGGCATTGGTCCTGTTATGAAAAAGCTAGGCTATAAGACTGTATTCTGGTATGGTGGCTTTAGCACATGGCAAAATGTTAAAAACTTTGTTTTATCTCAAGGTTTCGATGAATTCCACGATGCCTCCGAAATGCCGAGCGAAGACGGCAACGCTTGGGGCGTAGGCGATAAAGACTTGTTTAAAGCTATTTCTGCCTACATGGATCAACATAGAGGGGAAAAAATCCTCAATGTGATCATGACCACTTCTAATCATCCGCCGTATAGCATCAATGTAGCTAAGGAAGGCTACGATGTGAATAAGGTAAAAGGTCATTTGCCAGATTCTATCGAAGAAAACGATAAGCAATTGAACGAAATGGGCCATATTTGGTACGCAGACCACGTAATGGGCAATTTTATTGCTCGTGAAGAAACAGCAGATCCATCTGCCCTCTTCGTTATTACAGGTGACCATAGCGAACGCTTTAACTTTGCTCGTGAAGTAGGTCCTAATGTGGCATCTACTATTCCGATTATTTTTTACGGTCATGGCATTCATAAAGATTGGCTTGCGCCTAATGCGTTCGGCATGAGCATTCAAATCATTCCAACCTTGGCGGAATTAGTTGGCCGACTTGGTCAAACCTATGAAGCGATGATACCAAGCTTGTTTACACAAGAGGAATTTGTATTTAATCATAGACTATATCTCGATAAAAGTGGCAAAGTGTTAGAACAAAGTGCGAGCATGCCTCAATCCTATGGGGATATGATTAAAAATATGCGTGAACTTGCGGCATGGCGCATTAAACATGGAAATAACATTAAGTGAGGAACATGTTAGCTAATGATATGTAGCTAAAACGAACTATATAAGTTTGAGAGTTTGTAAAACTAGTTTGGCTAGTACATGTGTAAGAGGAGCATGGAATGGAGTTAATTTCGGTCATTGTACCCGTCTATAATGTGGAATCTTATGTTGCAGAATGTATTGAATCTATTCAAAACCAAACCTATATGAATTTGGAAATCATCTTAGTAAATGATGGTTCTAAAGATACGAGTGGTGATATTTGCGATCAATATGCAGCCTATGATGAACGCATTAAGGTCATCCATCAAGAAAATGGTGGCATTAGTGCGGCCCGTAATGCAGGTTTAGAAGCTGCTAAGGGCGATTATATTGCCTTTGTAGATTCTGATGACTATATCGCTCCTAATATGTATGAAGATATGTTGCGCATCTTGAAAGAGAATGAACTAGATATTTTGGAATGCACTGCTTTCAGAGATAAAAGTGGCGAAATTATCGAAGGTTGTAATGATGGTTCTTTAGAAATTTTCAATCGAGATGAAGCGCTAAAGATGGCTATGTATGATTGTTTTGTTTCTCTATGGAGTCAATTATATAAACGCAGTGCTATTGGCAATGTGCGGTTTCCTGTAGGTCGAAAATTTGAAGATACAGCTGTATCTTATCTATTTATCGCCAATATAAAACGGGTAGGTCATATCAACCGTTGTTACTATTACTATCGACTTAATCCTAATTCAACGACTCAAACCTCTTTTGATGCTAAATCTCGATGGGACTTTGTACTTGGTTACGAGGAACGTTTGCAATACGCTATAGATCATCAATTACCATATGTTGATGATTGTAATAGCTTATTGATGAAAGCTGTATTATCCTGTTTAACGGCTTATTATGCAAAACCAACGGGTAATCAAGTGTATTACGATAAGTGTAAAAAAATGATTGAAACTTATCGCAATGACGCATCCTACAAGTTATTAAATTCTAAATATAAGCTCTTTTTATGGTCCTTCGGTCGTGTCGATTGGATTCATAAAATAGGGGCTCGTTTATCGTATTTAGCAAAACAAGTACGTTCGTAAGTGAAAGGAAAATCTATGGCAACTGTATCTGTAATAATCTTAGCGAGAAATGAAGAACACAATATTCATGACTGCATTGAGTCTGTGCAGTTTGCCGATGAAGTTTTGGTTATCGATGATTTTAGTACCGATGATACCGTAAAAATTGCTGAAGAAATGGGTGCTCGTGTTGTGCAACATTCCATGAATGGCGATTGGGGTGCGCAGCAGACCTTTGGTATTGAACAGGCTAAGTCCGACTGGATCTTATTCCTTGATGCGGATGAGCGCATTTCTGAGCCTTTAGCAAAAGAAATTCAAGAGATTGTTGTAAATGAACCTAATAAAGCGTACTGGATTCAACGGCGTAATAAATTCCATCATAATCACGCTACTCACGGCGTATTACGTCCAGACTATGTGCTTCGCCTCATGCCGAAAGAAGGCAGCTACGTGGAAGGCTACGTGCATCCGGCCATAATTACGCCGTATCCAACAGAGAAACTAGAACATCCGATGTACCATTATACATACGATAATTGGCATCAATATTTCAATAAATTTAACAACTATACCACATTATCTGCGGAAAAATATCGGGATAATGGTAAAAGCTGTTCTTTTATCAAGGATATAATTTTGCGCCCTACCTGGGCTTTCATCAAGGTGTACTTCTTACAAGGTGGTATTCTTGATGGGAAGATGGGCTTTATCTTGTCCGTTAATCACTACTTTTACACAATGACTAAATACGTGAAGTTTTACTATTTACTAAAATCCAAGGGAAAATTGTAATAGAGGGAGCATTATGTTAGGCAATTTTGGAAAACATTGGCACATAGGCCGTACTATATATGGTAAGCGCACATGGCGTGAAACGAGACGCACCTTCTTACATGCAATGCGTTCTTGTCGCCATGATTCAACGGTTACGGAATTTGAAAATTTCTTTAAGTCCTATACGGCTGATCCGAAGCTGTTGAAAAAACATCCCAGTCTTTATGAATTGATGAGCCGTATGTTTTTGATTAAAAACTCTACGCCACAGTGGCGCTTGGAAGCCCTCCGTCAGCATTTCACCATCTTACAAGAGGTGTTTACGGATGAAGCGATTCAGCTCATGTATGTAGACGAAGCAGAGTTTGATTATTTCGATAAAAAACGAGGTATTACCCTTTGGAGTTCCGATGAGCTCGATATGTCTGCTCATCTCTATTATGAGCCAGGTCAACGTAAAGAAGGTTTATTAACAGTTATGCTCTTGCTCGAAGATAAGGGTGTGTATCATGCAAATATTCGATTTGCTAAAGGCCCTAACGGAGAGCGGACTCTTGTTATCGGTACTATTCAAGGTTATAAAGATGGACTTGAGCGAGCTAAGAAAATTACAAAAAAGATGTATGGTTACCGTCCTAAGAACTTCATTACCTTCTTGATTCGTGAAGTTGGTCGTGCTGCACAAGTAGAATCCATACTTGCCGTATCTGATGAAGGCTTCTATGCAAACTCTCATATGGTGCGCGGAAATAAAGCAAAGGTGGCCATATTAGATACTTTGTGGGAGGATATTGGAGGGACAGTGTTGGAATCCGATCCAAATTATTTCACCATTCCTCTAGAAGAAGAACGCAAACCTATGGAAGAGATTAAATCGCAAAAACGTAGCCAATATCGCAATCGCTATGCTCTTTTAGATGAGTATGAGGCTATGATTCAAGAAAACATAAAACCGTACGTAAAGGCCTAGAGGTGTGCTATGCGCGTAGCAATTTTAGAAAGTATTGTCATGCCTGCTGGTCATGAGGTGGAGTTTGATCGGATCCTCATCAATGAACTGAAGCGTCAAGGTCATGAGCCAGTATTATTCGTTCCGGAGAACTTTCCTTTTAAAGTAGATTATGGAGTAGATATAGTGTACTTGGAAGGTGGAGAGGTAGTGACCTATGCGGGAGCGTCTAAGTGGAAAAAGCCATTTTTATCCATTTTGCGAGAACGCCGTCGCCGCAGTTGGTTCACATCAGCAGCAGAAAAAATTAAAAAACATAATATAGATACTTTAATTATTCCCACAGGGACATACCGTTATATTAAAGCTTTGTTAGACACGCCGTTAAAGGATAGTAAGGCGGCAGTACACGTTATCTTCCATGGCATTGGGAAGGGCGAAATGGATCGCTTTATTAAGCAAGCCCATCGAGCTAATGCATATAAAAACGTGTACCTCGATGTTATTTCTTTGCGCGATGATATGTTGCGCCCTAATCTACCAAGAGTCCGTAAAATCTTGCCTCCTGTGTTCTTGCCATCGAGTGAATTGAATGGAGAACAAGGAAATTGTGTTACACAAGGCAATACTAGTATACAAGACAAAAAAGATGCGAATTCTACAACTTGTATAGGTACTAATTTGGAATCTCCTATATCAACGAATAAACCGATAAAATTAGGCTTCTTTGGTCAGTTTAGAAAAGAGAAAAACATTGAGCGCTTTATAGATGCCTTTGTATCGCTTAATTATGATGACTCGGTACAACTCGTCGTTCAAGGGGCAACGGTAAAGCCTGAAGATGGGATATTATTTGAGTCTATCATCAAGAAATATAACCAGTATAGTAATATTAAATTCATCCATGCCAGTCTGATAGGGAAAGACTGGGATACAGCATTGTTGAGTGTAGATGCTCTATTATTGCCGTATGGGGCTGAACGATATCGTTATCACTGGGCAGCTATGCTATTCACGGCGATTGGCTTTCACAAACCTGTTCTCATATCTCCAGAAATCAATCCCGAAGTATTAGAACAGTATTCCATTGGGGAATTTTTAAATTTAGATGATGTACATTCCATCAGACAGGGGATTCAGAAATTTGTAGAGAATTTACAGCATCATAAAGAGCAATATAATCAGGGTCTAATGAATGCAAATGAGGACTATAGTCATCGTGCATTAATTCAATCCATCATACATGTATAGATTTATATTATTTGTAAGGGAGAATTACTATGAGAGTAGTGTTAAAGTTAAGTTTAGAGTCATGGATTGCTATTATGATTACGTTAATGGCGTGTCTTACAAGGCTATCCATGGCAGCTGGCCAAGTATTTTATGTTATAGCTATTTTATTAAGTATTTTCTATATTTGGAAACATAGGCATGACCTATATGTTCCGTCTTATGTTAAAAAATATAGTAAAACGTTTGCTCTAATGTTGTTATTGTTATTGCCTTCCGCAGTACTAACGAACAATATAGCTGTAGGATTACCTGAATTTATCAATGTATGGCTGTGGCGGATTCCTGTATTTTTCGTTATCGCCCTGTGTATTCGTGATAAGAAAATATTATTTACGATGCTTACCGTATTCTTTGTAGATTTTGGTATCGATAATTTAGTAGCCTTTTATCAACATGTTTCTGGAATGACTGATAGAGGGTGGGGATTTGGTAGTAGCGTGTTGACCATATCGGGTCTTATGGTTATGCTAGTACCTATTTTCTGCGTCATTTTATTAGATTCAGCCTTTCCTAGCTATGTGAAAGCATCTGCTTTATGGGCACTGGGTTGTGTTGGTTTTGGTATGTATGGTAATCAAAGTAGAGGTTCCTGGCTCTTTAATATGATTATGGTACCTATCGTATCCCTGCCGTATTTGATAAAGCGTTTTGTCTATGTAATAGCAGTTCTTGCTACATTAGGTGGAGTTGTATGGGGATTTAGTACACAGCCACATTATGTGGCTAGATTTGAATCCATTACCAATACGACTACAGATGGTTCCAACTTAGGTCGTTTTGATGTGTGGACATCATCCATTAATATGTTTAAAGATCATCCTGTGACAGGTGTTGGTATTGGACAGTGGCGTACTATATATGAAGCATCCTATCGATTACCAACGGAAAATCAACATTTATATCATGCACACAATAATTTTATTCAACTTCTTGGTGAAGTAGGCCTATTAGGTCTATTAGGAGTTCTCATCTTTTATGGATCTATTATTATTGATAATTTTGTGGTTTGGTTTAAGAAGCGAGATCCTTATAGTCTTTGCGCTATGATTGCTGTTATTTGTTATGTATTTGTATTTGGACAAGTGGAGTATACCTTAGATAATTCATCAGGAATGCGCATCATGTATTTTATGTTAGCTACAATGCTTCAATTACGAGATAATTGAGAATCAAATAGTTGTACTGGAAGGTTTTTAATTACTCCTTAATAGATAATTAAGTATGATTAAAATAGATTTAAAGGATAAATAATTACATAAAAGATAGGTGAAATCTATGTTTTTATAGTTTTACATATTTAAATATGATACAATATATGTAAATATTGGTACATTGTATTCGTATGCGAGAGAGGTTGTTTTCTTAACATTTTGAGATTGAGAAAACAACCTTTTTTATAATTTGGGGTATTAGTATGAATAGTTCTATCTGTAATAACAATAATAAAAAGTTATTTATAAGTAAGCTCATAGTGCTTATAGCAGATTATATTGCTATTGTTTTGGGGACATTAGCAGCCTATTATTTGCGTTTAAACTTATCAATTTTACCGGTAAGTTCAAATTTTAAGGTAGAAGAAATTTACGTATATGGTATTGTGCCGATCGTATTTTTAACTATATTATTGCTTAATAATGCTTATTCTGTGGTAACACATTATTGGGATACGATGAAAAATTTATTTCGCAGCATTACCATAGGGGTTGTCGTATCGATTGTTCTAATGTACACGGGCCATGTAATTAATGATGTGTCTCGTCTATTTGTTGCTTTTGCTTATATATGTATGCTCGTATTTATCTTTAGTGAGCGTTTTATTGTAGGAAAAATACTTTCAAAAGCAGGGTATTTAACAATTCCAATTCTTCTTGTTGGGGCGGGTAAGACTGCAGAACTTGTAAAGAGGGCTTTAGATCGCATGCCGATTACTACCTATAAGATTATTGGTTATGTAGATGATAATCCTAAATCATCATCCATCGCTAAAGAATATCCATGCCTTGGGGCCTTTAAAGATGTAGAAAGTGTTATTAAAGATACAGGCGTTCAAACAGTACTGATTTGTGCGCCCGGACTTGAGCCAAAAAAATTGGTTTCTTTAATAAATCAATTACAATTGTTAGTAAAACGGGTGGCCTTTGTTCCTGAATTATTTGGTTTACCTACAAGTAATATTACAGCACGTGGCATGATGGAAGAGCAGGCGGTAGTATTGCGTGTACAAAATAATCTAGCTCGCAAGTCTAATCGTATTATCAAACGTATATTTGATATTGTGGTTACTATATGTGGTGGTTTTTTTATATTACCATTTATGCTATTCATAGCTGTTATTATTTATTTAGATTCAGAAGGACCTATTATATATAAACAAAAACGAATAGGACAGAATGGAAAAGAGTTTAATTTTTATAAGTTTAGGTCTATGGTTAAAAATGCAGATACCATACTTGAAGAATACTTAAATACTCATGAGAGTGAAAAGATAGAATGGCAAAAGAATTTTAAATTAAAGAATGATCCTCGAGTTACTAAGATAGGTAGAATAATCCGAAAAACAAGTATTGATGAACTACCCCAACTATGGAATGTATTGATTGGGGATATGAGTCTAGTTGGACCTAGACCATTATTACCCAATGAAGTAGAACGATATAACAGCTATATTGAGGATTATAAGTTAGTATTACCAGGGCTCACCGGTGTATGGCAAGTAAGTGGTCGCAGTGATACCACCTATGAAGAACGGGTGTTAATGGATTCTTGGTATGTGCATAATTGGTCTGTGTGGATCGATATTGTATATCTGTTGAAAACTGTATTGGCTGTTGCTAAATCGAAAGGGGCCTATTAATGACATACGATTATTTAGTAGTTGGAGCAGGCCCATTTGGTGCTGTATTTGCTCATGAAGCTCACAAGCGTAGGAAATCTGTACTTGTCATCGATCGTCGCAATCACATAGCAGGGAATCTTTATTGTGAAAGCAAAGATGATATTAACATTCACGTCTATGGTGCTCATATTTTCCATACATCCTTGAAACATGTGTGGGATTATGTCAATCAATTTGCTGAGTTTAATCACTATGTAAATAGTCCTGTAGCAAACTATAAAGGCGAGATGTACAATTTGCCGTTCAATATGAATACATTCTCTAAAATGTGGAATATTCTAACTCCAAAAGAGGCACAAGATATCATTACTAAACAACGAGCTGCTATATCAGGGGAGCCAAAGAACTTAGAAGAGCAAGCTATTAGTCTTGTAGGTACGGATATTTACGAAAAGCTCATCAAAGGGTATACGGAAAAACAATGGGGCCGTAAATGTACAGAGTTACCAGCTTTCATTATTAAACGATTACCTGTGCGTTATACATATGATAATAACTATTTTAATGATCGCTTCCAAGGTATTCCTATGGGTGGTTATACCAAGATGATTGAACGCATGTTAGAAGGCATTGAAGTCCGTTTAGGTGTAGACTTCCTCAAACATCGGAATGAATACGAATCATTGGCAGATAAGATTATCTACACAGGCCCTATAGATGAATACTTTGGTTATTCTGAAGGGGTTTTAGAATATCGCGGTCTTCACTTTGAAACAGAACGTATCGAAGAGGAAAACCATCAAGGCGTTGCGGTGGTGAACTATACGGAAGGAGAGATTCCGTATACTCGTATCATTGAACATAAGCATTTTGAGTTTGGTACACAGCCTGTTACGTATGTAACAAAAGAATATCCAAAGGACTGGAAAATCGGTGAGGAAGCGTATTATCCAGTCAATGACGTAAAGAATTTAGATCTATATTCTAAATATGTTAAAAAGGCTGAAACGATTTCTAATGTAATCTTTGGTGGTCGTTTAGGGGAATATAAATATTACGATATGGATAAGGTCATTGCTAGTGCTTTAACTTTGGTAGAAAAAGAGTTAGCATAGATAATTTCTCATATTGTACTAGAAGAGTGTTAATAATATACAACTCATGTAGGAGAGTACTAGTGAATATAAAGATTTTAGTAGCAACACATAAACAATATTGGATGCCAGAAGACTCCGTGTACATGCCAATCCATGTAGGTCGAGAAGGTAAGTCTGATATTGGTTATACAGGGGATCATACAGGAGATAATATATCTTTAAAGAATGCTAATTACTGTGAATTGACGGGCCTCTATTGGGCGTGGAAAAATCTTGATGCGGATTATATTGGTCTCGTTCATTATAGACGTTACTTTACGCGCAAAGAAGTTCGTTCTGTAGAGGCGAAAAAAGAGCAAATCCTGACTAGTTTTGAATGGGAACAATTACTTTCCGAATATCCTGTAGTAGTAGCGGATAAGCGTAAATATTATATTGAATCTAACCGCTCCCACTATAATAATGCACATCATAGTGACGGCCTTGATGCGGCAGAGCAAATCATCACTGAGAAATATCCTGAATATAGCGCTGCTTTTACAAAAGTTTGTAATCGTACCTGGGCTCATATGTTCAACATGTTCGTTATGCGTCGAGATTTATTTGATCAATATTGTGAATGGATGTTTTCCATCTTAGAAGAAATCGAAAAACGTGTTGATATTTCTGGTTATGATACGTATGAAGCGCGTATCTATGGTTTTGTTAGTGAAATTTTGCTTGACGTATGGCTTGAAGCGAATAATATTAACTATAAAGAGCAAAATGTATCCTTTATGGAGCCACAAAATTGGATTAAAAAAGGTGGATTATTCTTAAAGAGAAAATTTATAGGATAACGATATTTTATTTATATTATATAAAAAGGAGTAAGTATTATGAAAGTTGTAATTTTAGCTGGTGGATTTGGAACTCGTATTAGTGAAGAAAGTCAGTATAAACCTAAACCAATGTTAGAAATTGGAGGTATGCCGATTTTGTGGCATATTATGAAGAACTATGCTTATTTTGGTTTTAATGAGTTTGTGATTTGTGCTGGATATAAGCAGCATATGATTAAAGAATGGTTTGCAGATTATTTTTTATATACTTCTGATATTACATTTGACTTTACAAAGGGAAATGAAATGATTGTTCATAATCAACATGCTGAACCATGGAAGGTTACAATTGTTGATACTGGGCTTAATACTATGACGGGAGGACGTATTAAGCGTATCCAATCATATATTGGAAATGAAACATTTATGATGACATATGGCGATGGTGTGTGTGATGTAGATATTAGTAAATTAGTAGAATTTCATAAAAATAATGGTAAAATTGCTACGCTTACAGCTGTACAATTGCAACAATCTAAAGGAATTTTAAATATTGCAGAAGATAATACGGTTCGTTCTTTCCGTGAAAAATCTTCTATGGATAGTGCGCCTATTAATGCTGGATTTATGGTGTTAGAACCTAAAATTTTTGATTATTTAGAAAATGATGCTACTGTATTTGAAAAGAAGCCTTTAGAAAGTCTGGCAAAAGAAGGTCAACTTGTAAGTTACATTCATAACGGTTTCTGGCAATGCATGGATACAAAACGCGAAAAAGATGAATTAGAAAAAATGTGGAATACAGGAGATGCTCCGTGGAAACTATGGTAAATTTAAAAAATTTTTACAAGGATAAAAGTATTTTAGTTACAGGTCATTGTGGATTTAAAGGAACCTGGTTAACTAAAATTTTATCCTACTGGGGTGCTAAGGTATATGGTTACTCTTTACCAATGACAGATTTAGGTATGAAAGAGTTTTATAATTTATCTGAGGTTGACTCTGAAATTAATTCAGAATGGGGCGATATAAGATCTCTTGATACATTACAAGCCTTTTATAAAAAAGCGAATCCAGATATTATATTGCATTTAGCAGCACAACCATTGGTATTAGACAGTTATAATAACCCAGTTTATACATATGAAACAAACGTAATGGGGACTGTAAATATCCTTGAGTGCATTAGACGAAATGCACTCAATAAGCCTTTATCTGTTGTGAATGTTACTACAGATAAAGTATATGAAAACAAAGAATGGGAATGGGGTTATCGTGAGAATGAACCGTTAGATGGTTTTGACCCATACTCTAATAGTAAAAGTTGTTCAGAACTTGTAACCCATAGTTATAAGAAATCATTTCTTGATGATATGGGAGTATCTGTTTCAACTGCTCGTGCGGGTAATGTAATTGGTGGTGGCGATTTTGCAGAGAATCGTATTATACCAGATTGTATCCGTGCTGCTTTAGCAAAAAAACCTATTGTTGTTCGTAATCCTTATTCTACACGCCCATATCAACATGTTTTAGAACCATTATATGCATATCTATTGATTGCCGCAGTACAATATGATAATCAAAGTTATGCCAATTATTATAATGTAGGACCTGATGAAGTGGACTGTATAACAACAGGTGAATTAGTTGACTTATTCTGTAAATATTGGGGAAATGATTTATCCTGGGATAATAAAGCTCTTGAAAATCAACCACATGAAGCTAATTTATTGAAATTAGATTGTAGTCGAATGAAGTCTGTATTTAAATGGAAACCTCGATGGCATGTGAGAGATGCTGTTGAGAAAACTGTTGAATGGGCTAAAGCTTATAGTGATAATGAATCTATTTCTATATTGATGGATAAACAAATTAATGAATTTTTGGAAGTGAGAAATATATAATGAAAAATTTTAATTTACATAATCAAATTCTCGATTTAGTACGTGAGTATTATAAAGAAGTACATAAGCCTGAAAATGTATATAAAGAAGGAGATAGAATTCCTTATGCATCTCGTGTATTTGATGAAGAGGAGATGGTTAATTTAGTAGATAGTGCGTTGGAGTTTTGGTTGACTTCTGGTCGTTATACAAATTATTTTGAACATAGTTTATCATCATATCTAGGTGTTAAATATTGTGCGTTGGTAAATTCAGGTTCCTCAGCTAATTTATTAGCTTTTTCAACTTTAACATCTCCATTGCTTAAAGAACGAGCTATTCGTAGGGGTGATGAAGTTATTACTGTTGCTGCAGGATTTCCTACAACGGTAACACCAATTATTCAATTTGGTGCGGTACCTGTATTTGTTGATGTGACAATCCCACAATATAATATTGATATATCTAAATTGGAAGAGGCTTACTCTAATAAGACAAAGGCTGTTATGATTGCACATACATTGGGGAATCCTTTTGATTTACAAGCAGTAAAAGAATTCTGTGATAAATATAATCTATGGCTTGTAGAAGATAATTGTGATGCATTGGGGAGTAAATACATTATTAATGGAAAAGAAAAATTTACAGGTACAATTGGTGACTTAGGAACATCTAGTTTTTATCCACCTCATCATATGACAATGGGAGAAGGTGGAGCTGTTTATACAAATAATCCAATGCTGAGTAAAATAATGCGCTCTATTCGTGACTGGGGACGTGATTGCGTATGCGATTCTGGTCAAGATAATTTTTGTGGTCATCGATTTGATAAACAGTATGGTGATTTGCCATTAGGATATGATCATAAATATGTATATTCTCATTTTGGCTATAATTTAAAAGCAACAGATATGCAGGCTGCTATAGGTGTAGCTCAGCTAAAGAAATTTCCTTCATTTGTAGAACGTCGCCGTCATAATTTTGCATATTTACTTAAAAAGTTACAAAAAGTAAGTGATAAAGTAATCTTGCCAGAACCATGTAAAAATTCAAATCCAAGTTGGTTTGGATTCTTAATTACTTGTAAAGAAGCGGGTATGAGAGATAAAGTTGTTTCTTATTTAGAGTCTCATGGTATACAAACCCGTATGTTATTTGCAGGTAATCTTATAAAACATCCTTGCTTTGATGAAATGCGCAGATCTGGTGAAGGTTATCGTGTGGTTGGCGAATTAATTAATACAGATAGAATTATGGATAATACATTTTGGATTGGAGTTTATCCAGGAATGACTGATGAGAAATTAGACTATATGGCTAAGACTATTGGCGAAGCATTTCAAATGTAAAGGAGTGGAGATATTTCATGAGAGGTGATAGATTCCTTTTAGATTGCACATTACGAGATGGTGGATATATTAATGATTGGGAATTTGGTCATGATAAAATACTAGAATTATTTAAGAGATTAGTTAGCTCCAATGTAGACTTTATAGAGATTGGTTTTATTGATGATCGTCGTATATTAGACTTGAATCGTACGATTATGCCTGATACAGAAGCTATAGATAAAATTTTTTCTGGTTTAAATAAAGGTAATGCTAAAATTGTAGGTATGATTGACTATGGTACATGTGATATTAAAAATATAAAACCTTGCAAAGAATCATTTATTGATGGAATTCGGGTTATCTTTAAACAGCATGTAGCTAAAGAAGCATTATCATATTGTGAGGAATTAAAAAAATTAGGTTATTTAGTTTTTTGTCAAATGGTTTCTGCTACGACATATAGTGATGATGATTTGGTTGAATATTCAAATATGGTCAATAAATTAATGCCTTATGCGAACAGTATTGTAGACACATATGGATTGATGGATGGCGATAAGTTAATGCATATTCTAAATATCCTAGATAGTAATTTGGATTCATCTATAAAAATTGGTTATCATGCACATAATAATTTTCAGTTAGGCTTTTCTAATGCTGTACGTTTTTTATCATCATCTACTCAACGAGATTTATTAGTAGATGGCTCCATGTTTGGTATGGGTAAAAGTGCTGGAAACGCGCCAATAGAGTTATTGATGATGTATATGAATGAAAAATACAATCATCATTATGATATTAATCAAATATTGGAAGGTATAGATAATGTTATTTTAGGCATTAATGAAAAACAAGATTGGGGATATAATTTACGATTTTATATTTCTTCATATACAAAGTGTCATCCTAACTATATATCTTTCTTTATGGATAAGAGAACGCTGTCAGTAAAACAAATTATTGATATTCTTAATAATTTAGAGTTTTCTAAAAAATTGATGTATGATTCTAAATATGCAGAACAGAAGTATATAGAGTATCAAAATATTATATGTAATGATGTTGTTGATAGCAATAAATTACGAGAACTATTTAGTCATAAAAATATTTTGTTAATAGGACCTGGTAAAAATATAGAAGAAGAGCGTCAGTTAGTAGATGATTTTTTTGATAATCATGATGTAATCACGATATCAGTAAACTATGTACCTCGTGATATTGCTGTTGATTATATTTTTTTAACTAAATCAAAAAGATATACTCAAGTATTGAATGAGCTTGAGGTTCGATACACTAATAATCAACCAAAAATTATTGCTACATCTAATGTAATGAAAACAGAGGGTGCATTTGATTTTGTTTTAAATTATAGGGACTTAATAGATCCTAATACAGAAATAATTGATAACTCATTAGTTATGATATTAAAAGTACTAGCTTTATGTCATGTTCGCGATGTATATTTAGCAGGATTTGATGGTTATTCTAAAATTGATGATAACTATTTTGATATTCGTAAAGAATATAGTTATGTACGTGATAAAGCGGATTATTTAAATAGCTATGTTAAAGAGTTTTTGGTGAATATACAATCATCACTTAGAGTACACTTTATAACATCCTCTAAATATAAAAATTAGGCGGTTTAATATGGGAAAATTAGAAGGAAAGATAGCACTTATTACGGGTGGAACTTCTGGTATAGGTGCGGCATCAGCTATTATAATGGCTAAGGAAGGCGCAAAGGTTATCGCTGTTGGTCGGAATAAAGCACACGGAGATGAGTTAAATAGCAAGTCTAGTTTGTTGGGATTAAATATTGATATTCAGTATTTTGATATAGCTGATAAAAAGCAAATAGAATCTTTATATGAATATATTGTAAATACATATGGACAACTACATATTCTATTTAATAATGCAGGGATTTTATTGACGGGGGCTTTGGAAGAGATCACTGATGAAGATTGGGATACATCTTTTAATGTTAATGTAAAGGCTCTTATGCATATGTGTCAAAAATTTATGCCCTTAGTAGAAGCTGCTGAAGGTGTAGTATTGAATAATGCTTCAAATATAGGTCTTCAATATCATATTAAAGGAAAACGTAGTTATATGTATGCTTCAACAAAAGCTTCTATGATTCAATTCTCTCAGCATTTAGCTAAAAATTATGCACCTCATGTTAGAGTTAATACAATTTGCCCGGGGGTAACATCTACAAATATTTTTACTAATCGTGATTTTTCTAGATTCAAAGATGTTAATCTATTAGGTCGTGTTGCGGATTCAGCTGAAATAGCTAATACTGTTCTATTTCTTGTATCAGATGATTCATCTTTTATGACTGGTTCCATAATAGTAGTTGATGGTGGAGAATCTATTAAGTAGATTGAAAGGACTTATAACTTTATGAGAATTAGAGTAAGTGATTATATAGCAAATTTTCTGGTTGAAAATGATATCACTCAAGTGTTTACAGTTACTGGTGGTGGAGCGATGTTCTTGAATGATTCTTTTGGACATCATAAGAATATTTCTTGTATATATAATCATCATGAGCAAGCATCAGCAATTGCTGCTGAAGGGTATACAAAACGATTTGGTAAAATAGCAGTCGTATGTGTAACTAGTGGTCCTGGAGCTACGAATGCTATAACTGGTGTAGTTGGTGCTTATCAAGATTCAATACCAATGATTATTATTTCAGGTCAAGCAAAATCAACATTATGTTTACATACTACTGATATAAATTTGAGGTCGATTGGTGGTCAGGAAGTAGATATTGTCCCTGTAGTGCAAAAAAATTTAGTAAACTATGCTGAGATGATAACTGATGCTAATGATATTCTTTATTATCTTGAAAAGGCAGTGTATATGGCAACGCATGGTCGACCTGGGCCGTCTTGGTTAGATATTCCATTAGATATTCAAGGTACATTTGTTGAAACAGATGATTTACGATGCTTTACACCACCAGAGGAAACAGTACCTGTAATTCAACAAGATATTATTGAATTAGTGATAGATAAAATTCGTAATGCAAAAAGACCTGTAATATATGCTGGTAATGGTATCCGCTTATCACATGGTATGGATGAATTTAAACAGTTGGTGAAGACATTGCATATTCCTGTGGTGACATGTTGGGATAGTATTGATTTGATAGACACTGATAATCGCTATTATTGTGGCCGCGGTGGTAATATGGGTGATAGAGCAGGTAATTTCGCTGTTCAAAATAGTGACTTACTTATTTCTATTGGGGCTAGATTAAGTGTATATCAAGTTGGATGGAATCTTGATACCTGGGCACGTAAAGCTTTTACAATAATTAATGATATAGATATAAATGAGTTGAAGAAACCAATTTTGCGTGTGGATTTACCTATTCATGGTGATTCGAAAGATTTTATGATTAAGCTATTAGATTACGTAGAAAGTAATCCGATTACCGAAAAGAAAGAGTGGGTGGCACAATGTAATAAGTGGAAAATGAAATATCCTGTGGTGACTGATATACAAAAGAAACAGGTAAAACCAGTTAATGTATATAATTTTATTGATGTATTGAGTCGCTCTTTACCTCAATTAGCCATTAGTGTTGTAGCCAATGGTTCTGCTAGTGTAGTAGGAAGTCAAACATATTATATTAAAGAAAATGATCGGTTTATTATGAATTGCTCTCTATCTTCAATGGGATATGCTCTTCCTGCAGCTATAGGAGCCAGTGTCGGCAAAAATAAATCAGTAGTATGCCTTGAAGGTGATGGTAGTATTATGATGAACTTACAAGAGTTACAAACTATTGTTACTAATCAGCTTCCAATAAAGTTATTTCTTATAAATAATGAAGGTTATCAACAGATTAGAATTACTCAGACTAATATTTTTGACTCTAATTTTGTTGGTATTGGTCCTGATAGCAAAGATTTGGAATTCCCAAATTTTAAAAAAATTGCAGAGGCTTTTGGAATGCCATATGTATCCATTAAATCTACTGATGATTTACAAGATGGTATCAATAAAGTATTAACTCATGATGGTTATATACTTTGTGAAGTTTTTGTTTCTAAAGATCAATTTTTTGAACCGAAATCAGCTACAAAACGTTTACCAGATGGTACCTTATTTAGTCCACCATTAGAGGATATGGCACCGTTTTTATCACGTGAAGAACTGAAGGAAAATATGTACATTCCTGTTATAGATGAAAATTAGAGGTAAATTATATGGATATTCAATCTAGATTTAAGACTTACTCTGTTAATTTTGTTGAATCATTTGATGATTTATATGAATTAGTAAAACAAGATGAGAGCTTTTTCGTTATAGATCGAAATGTGTATGATTTTTATAAAGATAGATTCCCTAGTTTTCCTAGAAATAGACTATATTTGTTAGATGCGTTAGAGGAAAATAAGACAATTGATACAGCTTTAGAAATTTGTGAATTACTTACATCAATGCCTAGTAAACGTAATACTCATTTGATATCTATTGGTGGTGGTATTGTACAGGATATTACGGGGTTTGTAGCTACTAGTATATATCGTGGTATTCGTTGGACTTTTTATCCGACTACATTATTGTCTGCTTGTGATAGCTGCATCGGCGGTAAATCCTCTTTAAATTATAAAAAATTTAAAAATCTTCTTGGTACATTTTATCCACCAGATATTATTAATATTTATCAACAAGTTTTTAGAACTTTGAGTGATAGAGATTATGCAAGTGGACTTGGTGAGGTAGTTAAGTTTAATGTTATCGCTGGAAAAGAACGATTTGAAGGGCTCGAGAGGGATATCGATGATATTCTAAATCATGATTACTCTTTATTACATCAGTATGTAGAAACATCATTAACATTTAAAAAGAAATTCATTGAAGAAGATGAATTTGATAAGGGAATTCGTGTTTTATTGAATTTTGCACATACTTTTGGACATGCCTATGAAGTATCTAGTCATTATGAAATTCCTCATGGATTAGCCGTTGCAATGGGGATGATTACAGCTAATCATATTTCTGCCTTGAGAGGGTATTTATCAGCTGACTATGCAAAACGTATTGAAGTTGTATGTAATAAAATTTTGCAATTTATTAATATTAATAAAGATTGGTTTGATTATAATACGATTATTTCTGCTATTAAAAAAGATAAAAAACAAATAGGAGAAAGTATTACCGCTGTTCTTATTCAAAGGGATTATACATTAGGTGTATTCCATGATATTCAAGAAGATGAAGTGAAATCTGCTATTAAACATTTATTAGAGACGAGATAGGAATCATGAGTCGTAGTATTAAACGTATAGTATTAACTGGTCCTACAGGTGTATTAGGTTTAGCCATAACAAGATATATGGTACAGATTGGTGTAGAAGTTTATGCTATTTGTAGACCAAATTCAAAAAGAATTATTAATATACCGAAATCACCATTAATTCATATTGTCGAATGTGATATGAAGAATATATTAAATTTATCCAATTATATTGATAAATCTTGTGATGCTTTCTTCCATTTTGCTTGGGCTGGTACAGAATCTGCAGAGAATCGTTTTAATATGGAGCTACAAACTGAGAATATTAAGAACTCTTTATTAGCCGTTAGGGCTGCTTATTCATTATCATGTAAGGTATTTATTGGTGCTGGTAGTCAAGCAGAATATGGTAAAACTGAAGGTATTATATCTCCTTCTACTCCGACTAATCCTGATAGCGGTTATGGTTTTGCTAAATTATGTACCGGACAGATGACCCGTGTAATGTGCCAACAGTTAGGAATTACTCATATTTGGACTCGTATTATTAGTACATATGGTATTGGAGATAATCCTAATACATTAATTAGTGTAATTATTAATGATCTATTGAAAGGCATAAAGCCATCTTTAACTAAATGTGAACAAGTATGGGATTATCTTTATGCAGGTGATGCGGCACATGCTTTTTACCGGTTAGCTGAAGATGGTCATAATGGATCTATTTATGTAATTGGTAGTGGCCAAACTAAGACATTAAGAGAGTTTGCTGAAATTATTCGCAATGAAATTAATCCAAGTTTGTCACTAGGATTTGGTGAAAGACCATATTATAAAGATCAAGCTATGCATTTAGAAGCTGATATATCTACTTTGTTTAATGATATAGGATGGAAACCAGAAACCCCTTTTGTTGAAGGAATACGTAAAATTTTAATGGAAATTAATAATCATGAATAGTATTTTTCAATTTATCAAATTTTCCATCGTAGGACTTTCTAATACGATTGTAGCACTTGGTATCTATTATTTTTTATTATGGCTTAATGTAGATTATTTTATAGCTAATATTGTGTCATGGGTTAGTAGTGTTTTTAATGCATTTTTTTGGAATAATCGATATGTGTTTAAGACAGAAATACATTGGATTAAGTCTTTAATTAAGACTTATATCGCATATTCAGCATCTCTTGTTATTGGATTAATTATAATGTATATATTAATTGATGTGATGCTGATATCTAAATTTTTAGCACCAATTTTTACGTTATTTATTACAGTACCAATTAATTTTATATTAAATAAATTCTGGACATTTCGAACAATAAATAAATATAGGGAGAAAAAAAATGAAAACCATTAGTGTTCTATTACCTTGTTATAATGAGGTAGATAACGTAGGACCTATAAGTGAAGCTATTATTAATGAATTTAAGAATTCATTACCTTGCTATGATTATGAAATTATTTTTATAGATAATTTTTCTACTGATGGAACTCGTCAAGTAATTGAGCGTTTATGTAAGTATAATTCAAAAATTAAAGCTATATTTAATGCTAAGAATTTTGGTCAATTTAATTCCCCCTTTTATGGGCTCTGTCAAACAACTGGAGATTGTACTATTGTTATGTGTTCAGATTTTCAGGATCCTGTAAGTCTTATTCCACGATTTATTCATGAATGGGAGAAGGGTTACAAGATAGTATCTGCCATCAAAAAAAGTAGTGATGAAAGCTCTATTATGTATTTCTTTAGATCATGTTATTATAAATTAATAAAAAAAATGTCTAATGTAGAAATGATTGAGCATTTTACAGGTACAGGCCTTTATGATAAATCTTTTTTAGACATTCTTAGAAAATTGGATGATCCACTACCATTCTTACGAGGCATAGTAGCTGAATTAGGACCAAATCGTAAGGACATAGAATATAGACAGGCAGAGCGTCGTTCAGGATTATCTAGTAATAACTGGTATACATTGTATGATGCCGCTATGCTTAGTTTTACCTCTTATACTAAGGCGGGCCTTAGGATTGCAACATTTTTAGGTTTCTTTTTAGCAATAGTTAGTTTAATAGTAGCTTTGGGGGCATTTATAGCTAAATTACTTTGGTGGAGTGCATTTCCGATGGGCACAGCACCAATAATGATAGGTATGTTTTTTATAGGTGCTATTCAAATGATATTTATAGGTTTACTGGGTGAATATATTTTAAATATTAATGCGCGAGTAATGAATAGACCTTTAGTAGTAGAGGAAAAACGAATTAATTTTGATGTCTGATGAGGTATTATGAAAAATAAAATTATCATTCATAATAAGAGATGCTTTTATGGATTATCTTTTATATTTTTGATATATTCACTAATATTTTTATATCATTCTACAACATCTTTTCCGGTTTTAGCTGGTCGTACACCTGTTAATCCAATATTAGTTATTGGATTAACGTTAGTAGCATTGTTAGGCATTATATATAAGGTTACAAAATATGTAGCTTCAACAAATGAGATGAATATTGGCATAAAGCAAATATTTTATATATTTAGTATTGTAAATATTATTTTTTTCTTTATATTAGCCTATCTATCTAGAGGACATTCTTTTACATCGATTTTTATATCTGATCAAAATGATATTTTTATGGATTTTTTTAATAGTATTCATGATTCAGATCATCCATATGACCGAAAGGTTATTTATCCTCCTTTAATAAATGTGTTTTATATGATTATAGGTAGAATCTTTGATTTTAAGATGTTTTCTACTTTAGAAATACGAGACTCTCGATTAGGTATTATGATGCAAATGCTATACCATGGAATTTTATTTATAGCTTTATATAATCGGTTAATATCAATGCGTCAAAACATATGTAATAATGTTAGAGAGAATCGTATCATCTATACTATTATTTTATTTTCACTACCAATGTTATTTACAATTGAACGTGGTAATTCCGTATTTTTATGCTTATTAAGTCTTCTTTATTTTGTTGAGTATTATAAGTCAGATAAAAAGTCAAATCGTTATAAGTCTTATATTGCTTTAGCTATTGCTGGGTCAATTAAAATTATACCTTTTATCTTTGGGGCGCTTCTATTTCGTACTGTGCGAAAAAAAGAAATTATTCATGCTGGACTTATTTGTAGCGTAGTTTTTATGGCCCCATTTATTGTTACACATGGTGGTCCCATTCAGATGGTTAAGAATATTATGTTTACTACAAATCTCTTTCAATCAGGAGAGGTACGAGATGGTATTTTTAAATTTATGGGATATGGGGCATTTGTTAATATATCGAATATATATCAATTTATAGATAGAATTTTTGAAGTAGATATTAGTGGTATAGGTGCGGTTATTAATAAAGTGCTGCTAGGGATTACTTTACTTATATGTTCAATCAGCACTAAAATTACAGAGTTTTATAAGGTAACATTACTTTCATTAATATTACTATTATTTGTGGGTATTTCTGCAATTTATAATCTTATTTATTTATTTATTCCTTTGATTCTTTTAATAAATGAATACGATTATGGTAAAACATCAAATATTAATTATTCAATATTGTTTACTTTTCTTGGTATTATAATGACGCCTATATTTAATCCTCCTTTAGATATATTGAGTACATTCTCTGAAGATATACACCCATTAACTATATCGACTATTGTAGAATGTTTATTCGTTGTAATGCTATATTTTTATATATTAATAAAAAGCATTTTGATTATAAAGAATAGCATTTAAACGTATTTTTAATCGTCAAGTTATTAAGAGTAGATTGTAATTGAAATTCGAATTGGTGTATAAATGAGGACAGTAAACACAATAGTGGCAGTGGTTGTTACATATAATCGGAAAGACTTACTACGGAAATGCCTAAAAGCATTATTAGCACAGCGGGATTACTCTTGCGATATTATAGTTGTTAATAATGCATCTATAGATGGTACAAAAGAGTTTTTGGACACATATTTGAATGAGCATTGTATTACAATTCATCATTTAGATAATAATTTAGGTGGTGCAGGTGGATTTAATTATGGTATGCGAGAGGCCGTATTATCTGGTTATGAGTATATATGGCTTATGGATGATGATTGTATCTGTAATGTTGATACGTTGTCTGCTTTAATGCATGCCGACAGTGTTTTAAAAGGAGCATATGGTTGGATAGCGAGTCGCGTTGAGTGGATTGATGGATCATTATGTATTATGAATATACCAAAGCCTTTAAAAAAACAGATTTATCCAATTCAAGAGTTAGATCAGGCTTCTTTTGTATCAATTTTGTTTAAGACGAATGTTATTAAAAAGGTTGGATTACCTATATCAGAGTTCTTTATATGGGGGGATGATGTAGAGTATACAAGACGTATCACTAAGCGATTTGGAATGAAGTCTTATTGGATTCGTGATAGTGTAGTAACTCATGAAATGGCAATTAATAAGGGCAGTAATATTGCGATAGATGTGATAGAACGTTTACCACGGTATGAATTGGCCTTTCGTAATGAGTTTTATCTCTACTCAAAAGAAGGTTTTTATGGTTATTTATACTATCATTTAAAGGTAGCTTTTAATGCATTAAAAATATTGGTAAAAGCAAAAGATAATCGTGTTAAACGTTTAAAATCATTGTGGAAAGGATATCGGGATGGCATTAGATTTAATCCTGATATTGAATATATAAAAGAGGTTTAAAAGCTATGATTGCCGTTGTAATACCTACTTATAATAGATCAAATTGTATAGAGACTTTTTTAGAGAAATGCGTTGCCCCTTATAAGGGGCAATTATTTTACTTCCAAATCCATGATAGCAGTGAATCAAATGATACAAAGTCTGTTGTCGATAATTTTAAGCAACATTTTCCTAATATTAATTTAAGTTATCAACGATGGTCATCAGATATAATAGGTGATGATAAAGCACTTCAAGCTATTATGTCAGTAGATGCTGATTATATTTGGCTATGTGGAGATGGTCATATGGCTGACTTCAATGGTATGGAGACTCTACTTTTAAAAAATAATTATGTTCAATATGCAATTATTAATGTGGAACCTGAAGAGCGGATTGGTCATCGTGGACAGGATTGCAATAAACAAATTTCTATATTTGATGTATATCAAGATTCTGTGTTATTTATGAAGAAGTATTTCTCTCACCTTAGTTACTGGGGAGCATCGATAGTATCTACTAGATTTTTAAAGCCTATTTTTAAACGTAAGTATATAGAGAAATATAGAGAGAAGAATAGTATTCCTTGGTGGTTTCCATGTTTATTATGTGAGGCTACTATTAATGATAAGTTTGCTATATATAGTACTGTTTATACTCCATTTGTGTATTATAATCCATTAAAGGTGAATCATGGATGGACTCATGATGAGCGTTATTATATTTTTTGTTTTGAAAAAATGAGTATAGCTATGACTTTGATACCATCTAAATTTCAGGTAGTACGAATGGATATGATACGTTATTTTCGATGCGATGCTCTTGTAAGTTTGTCTTATGTACTATTTTTACGATCTATAGGTATTATCAATAAGGATTTGTTATATAAATATAATGTTTATATTTATGAGGAACCTAAATCCGCTCGATTATTACGATGTATGTGTTTAGTTCCGATACCTATAGCTAAAGTATTAGAGCGACTTAAAGTGAGCCTACGTCGTTTGGTACGTGGAGTATAATATGAATTTGTCAATGCGGAGTATAAATTGGAAATTAATTGAGAACATAATTTCTTTGTTTGCTATTAAGGGCTTTCAATATATTCTTAATTTTATTACATTTCCTTTTCTTGTAAGAGTTCTAAATGTAGATGGTTTTGGGCAACTTTCATTTGTTATTGGTGTAGTTCAATATTTTCTTTTATTTTCTAATTTTGGATTTGATTTAAGTGCACCAAAAGCTATTGCTCGTCATGATAAAGGTACGCAATGTAGTTATTGGTTTAGTTCTATTTATTTTGCAAAAATTTTTATACTTGTAATACTCACATTAATATTTGGGATATTTGTTGGTGTACTTTATCAATACTTTCATATACCATGGTTATTATATTGTGTTGTATATCTTAATGTTATAGGGACAGCGTTATTTCCAATTTGGTTTTTCCAAGGGATTCAACAAATGCGTTACATTACATTAGTAAGTACTATTGGAAAAATTATTTCAGTTGGAGGCGTATTTCTTTTTGTATCTACATCAGCTGATATATTGTGGGCCGCAGGATTTTTATCTTGTAGCAATATGGTGGCGGCTTTATTATCATGGATTATACTCTGGAGAATGTTTCCAAGTTTATTACGTAGAGTCAAATGGAAACAAATTAAGAGAGCTATTTGTGATAGTTTTCCTTATTTTACTTCTATGATAGCTATCAATATGTATACAAATACTACCATAGTATTATTAGGCCTCTTTAGTTCAGAATATGCTGTAGGATTGTATAGCGCTTCTATACGAATCATTGATGCTATTCGTGGTGCATTAAATCCGATAGTAGATAGTTTGTATCCGTATATTGTTAGAACAGCCAAAGAGTCTAAAAATCAGGCTCTTATTATTTTACGTAAATTATTTTGGAGATTATCGATTGGAACATTCTTTGTTTCTATAGGGTTATTTTTTACTGCTTGGTATATCGTTCACTTAGTAATGGGATCAAATTTTGAAGATGCAGTTCCTATATTTAGAGTCCTTTCTTTTGTTCCAACTGTTAGTATTGCAAGTACAGTATTGGGTTTTTTGGGGTTAATAACGTTTGGATATCAAAAACAATTTACTTATATACTTTGTATGGCTGCTATATTTAATCTTATTATAGTTTATCCTTTAATTTATTATTTTGATGGATTAGGTGCAGCGTTAGCTTTGTTGTTATCTGAGTTAAGTGTTTTTATTATGGTAGAAATATTAAATAATAAGTTATTGAGATAGTAGTATATAGGGATACTACTATCTTTCTATACACAAATCAACAAAGAAATCTACAATTAAGCGATTATATTTATCTGTTAGTATTAATCCCACCTGAAATAGTAGTTTTATCTTTCTTATAATATTAAAAAAGTGTATTCATGATATTTGATAAATATGCAAATTTAAAATATAAATATGGAAATAGGTATCTGGAGACCAAAAGATATTATATATAGATGATAAATCTAAATGAGATTCTATTTAGAAAATATACACGAGCAAAAGATTCACTTTACGGGTGACTTCGATTATAAGTGCTATAATATGAATAATAGGTAATCAATTATAAACTGGGATTATATGATATATTGTGTAAGTCATTATAATTGTATGATGTGGAATTTGTAATTTTTCGAAGGGAAAAAATATGAATTACAATTCGGATAAAGCAATTGAATCTTCGGAACAGGATTTACTGGGGAGAGTAACATTCGCCAAACAATTAGGGGAAGCGATATATAAATATGATGGAAAAGATGGATTAGTATTAGGAGTATTTGGTAAATGGGGAACTGGTAAGACATCTATTCTGAATATGGTTGTCAATGAAATAAATTATTTATCTGATAATGATGATGACGGCTCTATTATTGTAAATTTTTCTCCTTGGAATTATTCAGATAAAGATAATCTTATAGGTATATTCTTTGAGGACTTGAGAATTAAGTTAAAACTTCATAGTAATAAAGAAAACATGAAACAGATAGTAAGGGCTATAGATCAGTATTCTGGTGCCTTAAATTTATTATTATATACATCGATTGTATCAAGTCAGAATTGGATTATAATGTTAAAGTACCCTTTAAAATGTTTATATAGATATATTAGAGGAAAGATATTAGAAGATAATGATTTAGATAAGGTAAAGGCAAATTTAGAAAGAGTACTTATTAAAAGTAAACAAAAAATTGTTGTGATTATAGATGATATTGATCGCTTAACCAATACACAGATTAGAGATATTTTTCAATTAGTTAAGCAGGTTGGTAATTTTCCAAATATAATATATGTCTTATCTATGGATAGAGATGTTGTATGTAGAGCTTTAGAAAGTGTACATGATATTGATGGTGCAGAATATTTAGAAAAAATTGTACAGATCCCATTTGAAATACCTGCACTTTTGAAGCCAAGATTACGTGAGATATTTTTAACAAATCTTGAAAATACAGTTAAAACTATTTCTGATAACCCAAAAATTGATCAATCTTATTGGAGTGAAGTGTTTACAAATTGTATAGAACCTTATATTGAAACATTAAGAGATGTAAATCGAGTTATAAATACATTTCAATTTAGATATAAAATATTATATGAAGAAACTGCTTTCGAAGATATGGTGGCTCTTACTACTATTGAGGTTCTAAAACCTCAATTATATCAGTGGATTGGTAGAAATAAAGATTTGCTTTGTAGTACATATTCTCATAGTTTTTCAGCTTTATTTAGGAATAAAAGTGATTATCGTACATCAATACATGAGGAACTTAAAAAATTAGGTATAAATACGGATATAGGAATAAAATTTCTCTCTACTTTATTTCCTGTATTTGCAGAGGATATTGATGAACGTGATTATAGATATACAGAATCGAATATAAGAGAGACAATGAGAGTAGCACAAGAAGAACGGTTTGATTCATATTTTATGTTTGACTTGGGTGGAATTCCTGTTTCAAGATATATTATTAATTCTTATATAAATATATTACCTTTAGATGATTTAATCGATACAATTACTGAAATTAATAATAATGGGAATATTGAATATTTTATAGATGAATTAAGATCATTGGTTGATACCATTCCTGAAAAGCGTTTAGGTTTATTATCATCTGTCATTTTGAATGTATTACATAAATTCTCTCAAAATAGTCAATTTTATATGTTATCAGCATATACTAAAGCAGAATTCCTTGTTTATGATATTATAAGTAAGATCAATGATGAAAATGAACGATATCATTTGATTAAAAGTGTATTAGAAAATATAAATAAAGAGCAACTAGGAACATTAGCTTCTTTTATCAATAGAATAGAATTATCTCATGGAAGGCTCGCAGGAAAAGAGGAACATATAGAGAAACAACTTATTACTTTACAGCATTTAATTGATATAGAGCTAATTTATGTTTCAAAAATTAATGAGATTACTCAATCTGAAGCAATTATTGATATAAGAGACTTCCATATGGCTTTCTATTTATGGGAGTGTCTAGATAAAGATAGAGCAAGAACTTATTTAAACTATATATTGAAAGAGGATAACAATATACTTAAGTTTATATGTGCTATTGCAAGTAAGTGGACGAGTGATAATAATGACAGTGGATGGGATTTTCCATTAGAAAAATATTTAACATATATCTCTAAAGATACAATATATGAGAAAATTCAGGAATTTGATAAACGACAATTAAATACATTTACATTAGAAGATCAGATTAAATTGGCTTCTTTTGTTTTGTCATATGATAAATCAGAAAGTTATCGTGTTGATGAGAAAGAAGCTTTGAAGCTTGTAAATGAATGGAAAGATAATAAAAGTTAAATAATATATTGTAAAAATGGTAGGCTTATGAGTAGAGTAGTTCAATTCTTAACATTTATTTGGTACTCCATGACAACTGATTTATATACACAGTATCGTTCATATATAAAACATAAATTAATGAATAAATCTAACTCAGAGTTACGAATTATACATGAATTATTAATAAGTGATTTTGAGAGTCGATACATGTTTATATGGGGAACTATTTCTTTAGGTGCTATTTTGGCCCTTATAGTAAGTATAGGATCAAATTTGGCAATAGAAGTTTTGAAGGAAGGTGCTAGTGAAAGTATTATTTTTGCTTATAGTCAATTTATAATAATTACTATAATAGTACTGTTAGGTTGTAGTATGGTAGGCTTTGTTTCAACTATGCTTTTGAGTATTTCTAAGTTCAAATCTATTGGATTTTATGGCATTTTATTTGTTGGAATAATAGGATTAGCTTATTGGAGCCATTTTGAACACTCTATTCTTATGGACTTATTCTTTCTCATATTAAGTTGTATATGTACAAGTATTATGTTTGCTACAATTTTTGATACGATAAAAAAATGTGCTGTTATCAAGAAATTAATAATAGAGGAGCTTATAAGTAGTAGGAAAATAAAAATACGATTGCCAAAAACTATTAGTTGATTAGATGACATTTCTAATATGTATGTAGTATAAGTATAATCTAAATAGGCATTCACTTGTTTAAAGAGGATGTTTATTGAATTAATAACTAACGAATCTTAGTAAATTAATGTTCAAAAAGAAGGATTTTTGAACATCATTTTTCTAAATAGTAGATTGATGTACAAAATGCTAATTTTTTGTACATTAATTATTATCGTAATAAGTATAGCTTAACAAAAAGACAGTTGATTATATCAGCTGTCTTTTTTATGTGTAAAAATTGTCACAACAGTCTCATATATTTCATGTATTTTATGATGTATACAAGTCATCTAGGTAGTTACTAGTTGGCGTAGTATTCATATAGTTTGAGAGGAAGAATATGAGGTATAGAGAATGAGAGCGAGCAATATTGAATTGTTGCGTATCATTTCGATGATACTAATTATTATGCACCATTTCAGCGTGCACGGTTGTTTCCCCTTTACACCAGATTTAACGTTTAATAAGGTGTTTCTCCAAGTATTTGGACTTGGAGGCAAGGCTGGTGTGGTCGCCTTTGTTATGATAACAGGCTATTTTATGGTTTCTAGTAGTTTTAAGCTGCACAAGTTTGCGAAGTTAGTAGGGCAAATATGGTTTTACAGCATTGCCATGCTGGGCGTAGCTATGGGTTTAGGACTCGATACGGTGACGTCAAGGAATATGATGCTCGCTTTATTGCCTATTGGTGCCATGAGTTGGTTTGCCCAGAACTTTTTAGTACTCTATTTATTAACGCCTATTATTAATCGAGTACTTCATTGGCTGCAGCATACATACTACGTTATGCTCCTAGTGGTTTCCACGGTAATTTGGTTCTTAATACCGACGGTGCTGAATTTGTGGACTAATGTACCGCATACCACCTTTGGATTTAAACATATCTTTTCCTTTGTCGTATTCTATTCGTTGGGGGCGTACATCAAGCTGTACGGCTCACATATAACAAAGAAAATAGGTATTATTTTTACCGCCATAGGCTTTGTAGGGGCCTTTCTAGGGGACATCCTCGTCGATGTACTAGCCATGATGGATCTAGCGTATATGAAACAGATTTTCTACTTTACGCAAAATGATTATGGCTTCTTTCAATTGTTATTAGGCATTGGCTTATTTATTATTTTTTTGAAAGCAAAGATCACTTATCGTCCTTGGATCAATGCGGTAGCATCTACTACCTTTGGTATATACCTATTGCATGATAATAAGCTATTCCTTCATTACATGTGGGATAATGTATTGGCAACGTATCAGTACTATGATTCAATACTATTACCTCTGTATGCAATTCTTGTAGTGGCGCTTATTTTTGTCGTCGGTATGATTGTAGACTATGTGCGGTTAGCTTTCATAGAAAAACCTGTGATGAAAGCAATCACGCCGAGCCTCGAGCGAATTCAGTCAAGGGTTGAGAAAGTACTGTCATTATAATGCGATTATCGGTGTTTTTTGGTATAATATATAAGTATTCTTACCATAAAACGGGAGGTAATTATAATGCGTAAATTCTTATATATGATAGCGGCATTGCTTGTATTAATTGGCATTAGCACAAATGATGTAGAAGCTCGTCAAGATGTGTATGCTACGACATATCTCGGTAATAGCTGGTATGTAGATCAAGACTCTGTAAAGCGAGTGGGGGATATACTCAATTTTACGGTGTACACAACAGCAGGTCTTAGCTATAAAGTGACATCTAGTGATGACAACTATTACAATGCAGACGTGTTTTACGATAATAATAAACTCGTATCGGATAATGGCCAATCCGTATGGAAGTCGCCAGGCATGATGGCAGCCATGCGCGTGGCCCGTAGATAAACAAAAAAGGCAGGAATTATTGATATGTCCTCCATTACTGAACATCTAGTAATGGAGGACATGTTATATAATCTCTGCCTTTTCTTTTGCTTTTTATTATATATTTTTGTATATTTCTATTTATAGATTCTTATGGACTCGCTTATATGTTCGATATATAATTGGATTAGGATAGTCAGCGAGGTTGGGCCTCTCTTCGTTAATGAAGGGAGGGGTGTCTATGAGTGATTATGAACTAATCATGCTCCTGCTTCAAGTAATGGCTGTTGTCATCGCTTTCGGAGCACTAGTAGCACTTATTTGTTTTGGAAAAAGCAAATAGCCCTTCGTTACCGCTTGGTAGCTAGATAAAACGAAAAGGCCATTTCCTAATTTCTATTAAGTTTCGAGATGAGCCCGACGTGACTACTCGCTTGGCTATCTACCTATATTATAGGGATAAAAATATATATCGTCAAATTGAGATGAAATACATTATTATAATAACTACATATAAATAATCATAAAAGCTGTACATACATAGATTAGACTAAACGGCTTTGATGTCAAAACGGATGTAACATCAAAGGTGGTTCAAAAATCGACTGTGTGTACAGCTTTTTGGTTTTAGTGTGTTTTTGTGAAAGTAGTCATAGGACTACCATAAAGGGATCTTATTATTTTTCAAGTTTGTCTACCAAGCGTTTTACTGTTTCTTGTAGATCTTTATTTTGAGTTTCTAATGCTTGTACGCGTTGTTCTAGTGCGTTATAAGAGGCAGGGGACATAGCAGTAGACAAAGATTTTCCTGGTCTATAGGTGATACCTACATTGGCCATAACGTGATTGTTCATCGTAAACCCTGTGGTGAGTAAAAGATTATCTTTGTGATAATAGCCTACACCTAGAGCTACTGCATTTGCATTTTTATAATGACCGTAGCCCGCCATGTATTGAACGCGATTATCTGGATCATATGGTAATGGATGTAATGCAGCTAATGCAGCGGCACGAGCATCACCTTTATTGGATTCCGATTCAACACGTTGTACCTCTTGAGATACATGTTGTACAGACTTTTCAATGGTGCTAATAGAATTATTAAGCTGTTGACTTGTACTTTTACCAAGGGTATCAATCATTTGATGAACGCCGTAGAGTTGGGATCCGTTGACCGCATCTGTAGAGGTAGCACTCACGCGACCTGCTGCGAGATTGGTAATCGTCCGTTCCTTGCCCTTAGCCCCTACGGATACTGTTGATACAGGGGCGGTGCCGGCATAGTTGACGGTAGTACCATTTTCAAAGGTATGACTTGCTGTACCGACTACATCGCCGTCAGCGGAATCATTGCCAAGGACAACGCCATTTTTTAGAGAGGTAGTTACATTATTACCGAGAACAAAGGTATTTTCTCCCGAAATATGGTTGTAATTACCTATACTGTAAGAATTGGCTGCATCAATAGCTGTTTTACCGTATTCGCCCTGGCCGAATACACCGGATGCGGTCGCTTTCTCTGATAGTGTATTATAAGAGCCTACAGCCAAACCTTTTGCGGCATTTACATTCACATAATGCCCTACGGCAAGGTCGAACTGACCGTTTACTGTTGAATTCGAGCCGATGGCTACAGAATTGCTGGCCTTACTGTTAGCACCTTGAAAATTACCAATCCACACGTTTTTATCACCTGCGGAGTTTTCCCCTGATTGAGTCCCCATGACAATGGAGTTCGTCAACTGGCTTGCATTACCTGCGGCGAAACCGACGGTTACGTTAAAATCGCCAGTACTGCCTCGGAAGGACTTCGCCCCAAGGTTGATATTGCCGCCGCCTGATGAGCCGGCCCCAGCAGCTGCACCTAAGGCTATGTTATTACCTTGCGCATTAACATTCTTACCCTTGCCGTTCGCCGCACCGGCATTCTCACCGAGGGTGATGTTGCCGCCTGTTCCTGCGGTGAAAGTTTGACCTTCCTTGCCGATGTTACCGTTGTTATCAACGATATTGACCGGCGCCGCATAAACTGTGGTGGATAAAGCTACCATTACAACACTTGCTAATACAAAACGTTTCTTACTCATCGTATACACTCCTTTGTGTACAAACAAACTTTCACAAAACTTTCATAAAAAGACTTACATGGCTACTATAATACCAAAAAGGTATATTGTAAATAGAATATTCATATAAATTCAATAAATATACAATATATTCTATAGGTATTTATAGTTAATAAGAAACCTTTGACACATATTTATAAAATTTAAATATTTATTTATTCTATAAATTGTATTCTAGCATTTTATATGTATAAATTGCATTCTATATGCATTGACAAGCCTCTATATATTTATATAAAATAGAAATAATTTCATGTTTTGTTCATGATAAAATCATGAGTCATCGGCGTGTGTAATGACGTATTAAGTACATAATTAAATAAATAATTATGTGCGTAATGAAAAGTGTGTTTGTACGTAAGAGTGTGTAATGAAATATATAATCGTGTTGATGAGTGCCCTTTATATGTTTGTCATGCCTGTATCGGGGGAGCAGGTAAGTAAAGCAGAGCAGCCTATACAGGGGACTAGGGTAAAACAAGTTCATAGTGAAAGTACGGTCGCCTTATCTGACGACTCAGATACATTCCATGTTAATTCGTCTCATACTCCAGATCATGTCATCGGTCAGGGCGGATTGGAGATGCCGGACTCCACAGATAAAAAGACGACTCGTTATTCCGATACGGATGCAGTCAACTCTGCGTTGCAGGCGGTGGTTATGACTGGTGTTCATTCCGCAATGCACGGATCGAAGGCAAAACCGTGGATGCAGAGAACCGTCGTGTCATTGCGCTTTCAGAAAAACTGGAAGCCCTTGTACGGTGTGGAAACATTGCAACCACTAGGTTACTATGATGAGACATCTCGTCATGTGTGGTTTACACAGGAGAGGTTGGCGAATGCAGCGGATACAGGAACGACGGCGAATGTGGGTATCGGCTATCGCCGAATCGCAGCGAACGATGACCATTATTACGGTGGTAATCTGTTTTATGACCATCGGTTCAGAGGTAATCACAGTCGCATGAGTGTCGGGCTGGAGTATGTATCGGGTATCGGTGCATTTCGCATGAACTGGTATCGCGGTGTGTCCAGCGAGCGTTCCCTTGACGGTGCGACACGCTTGGAGAGCGTGTCTAACGGATATACTGCGGAATATGGGACTAGCTTTAAGAATGCCCGTTGGGCGCGCGTGTACATGGAAGCCTATCGTTGGCAGTTGCGGCGTAGTGAGGATAAGCATGGCTTGCGTATCGGTACGGAGTTGCAGCTCACGCCGAGGATTTCCGTGGACATGGGCTATAATAAGCCCGAGCATGAGCATGGCAGTCCGTACGGAAAAATCATGTTCCGTCTAGCCGGGGTTGATACGGCATGGTTTGGTGGTAACCATCGATCGGATGCAAAAGCATCGGTTCGTGCGAATATGCTAGAAAATGTGCGCCGCCAACATACGGTGCACGTTGATTGATAGATTGATATATATATATTTATTATTTTGATAAAAGTAGCATAAGAATCCATATTTATTTTTTAGATAAAAGCAACATAGGGAGCTGTTTTATCATATCAGATGATTGTCATCTGATATGAAAAGACAGTTCCTTTTTTTATACATTAATTCATAAAAATTTATTTTGTTTACAAAATAGAAAAAGAGTGGCACAATATTCATGAAAATATAATGAAGAATAAGTTACACGTGGAATTCATTAGGGATTGGAGAGGATAAAATGAGCAAGCGTAAACTTATATTATCGGTGTTGATTAATGGTGTGTTGTTATCGAGCCTATATGTGGCCGGAGCGGTGGATGTGGCACCGGGTAGCGGTAACGGTGTAGCCATCGGTACGGGTAGCAATGCACCAAAGGCGGAAAACGTAGCCATTGGTAAAGGGGCTACTATAGAGTATTCGGGTGGTGTCGGACAGCCGTCCACAGGTGATATTGTAATTGGTGGAAAGGCACATATTAATAATTATATTGATCAAGGTGGCGGCATTGCCATAGGTGCGAATTCATTCGTCGAAAATATGGTAGGCGGAATGGAAAGAGCGTTTGATTTTAATCAGGCTGGATACAAAAATCTTTTTGGTATACCTTTCGGGCTCCCAAAAAATCCTGAAAAGATGGTAACCGGAATGGCTATTGGTCAAAACACCTATGCTCGTTCTGGCAGTATTATGTTGGGGACCCATAATTATAAAGGAAAATTAGGTGATGTGGATGTAGATAGTTCTAATACCAAAAATAATAATGGACATTTATTTTCCACAACTATAGGAGCGAATAGTTATTCTAATGGTTTGTTTTCTTCTATTGTAGGGGCTTATTCGATTGCCTCTTCAGGTTATCCTACCACTACCGCTGATGCCACTAAGAATTTTGGTGCTACTATTACAGGGTCTTTAAATAGTATTGAATCGGCAAGTGCTAGCTCTCAATACTCTGGGGTTGCAAATAGTATCGTAGGCACTGCCAATCGAACCTTTAACTCCAATGGATCTCTCGTTTTTGGTGCTGGGAATGAAATAACGAATTCTGTAGCCGATATTTCAGCGCCAAGTTCGGGAGGTAATTCCGCTAAAGAACTAGCTGAGAAATTACGTTCTGCTGTCAAAAATTCTAATGGTGGCGGTTCTACTATGGCATTTGGTAGCGGTAATAAGGCGGATTATACACTTCGCTCCGCACTTATGGGTGTCAATAATACATTGACTGGCTCTAAAGGCAATGAAAGTACGAATACCATGTTGACGGGCTTTCACAATACGGCGGATAAGGTGTCCAATACGACCGTAATAGGGTCTGAAAATACGGTGACTAATTCTAAGAATAGTCTTGTAATGGGGGATAATCGTGAGGTGAAAGATGCGAATCATGCAGTTCTCATTGGTTCCACAGACAGCAAGACTACGACATCTGTTAATAATGCGGTCGCTGTCGGACATAATACGAATGTAACCGTAGAGGGTGGCGTTGCATTGGGCAGTGAATCGAAGTCTACTGTAGTGGCTGGCGCCGTTGGGTATGATCCGAGTACAAAGGCACAGTCTACGAATACAGATTCTACGTGGAAGGCGACTAAATCGGCCATATCTGTCGGTGATGCGGATAACAATATTACGCGTCAGATTACATCCGTAGCAGCCGGCACAAAGGATACGGATGCGGTGAATGTGGCACAGCTCAAAAAGTTGCAAAATCAAGTGAATGCGAACGGCTCCACTACCGTCAGTGCAGGTAAGCATATTAATGTGACAACTACGACGAACGGAACTACTAAGGATTATAAGGTAAGCCTATCTGACGATATAACGAACCAGATTACAAATAACACAACAAATATTAACAATATACAAGGTGATGTAACCAATATTAAAAAGAATGTAACCAATATTCAAGGCGACATTACTAATATCAAGCAGGACGTAACCAATATGGGGCGGAATGTAGCTCGTCTCGATAAAAAGGTTAACAAATCTGTGGCCGGAGCGGCCGCACTTGCCGCCTTACATCCATTGGATTTCGATCCTGATGCAAAATGGGACTTTGCTGCTGGTTATGGCCACTATCATGATGGTAATGCCGCTGCATTGGGGGCTTTCTACAGACCGAATGAGGACTTGCAATTTAGTGTAGGATCTACTGTTGGTAATGGTGAAACCGTTGTGAATGCCGGTATGTCTGTGAAAGTTGGTGCTCACAGTAATGTATCTCGTTCTCGTGTGGCCATCGGTAAGGAAGTTTTGGAACTTAAGAAAACTGTAGCGGTACAAAATGCGCAGATTCAAAAGTTGACAGCTCTTTTGAATGGCTTGGCTGGAACAAATATGAAAGCAGACCGCAGCACATTATTCCCTGATGTGCCGAATAATCACTGGGCATATGCGGCGGTTAGCGATCTATCTCGACGGGGTCTTGTGGAAGGCTATCCTGATGGTACATTCGGAGGAGACCGTATGTTGACCCGTTATGAATTTGCTCAAATTGTGTACCGAGCTATTCAAAACGGTGTTGCTGTCGATGATCGACTCGTATCTGAATTTGGTCCTGAAATGGCGTTATTCCGTGTGGATACAATCGCCAAGAATCATGAAGGACAACCAACTATTGAACGTGTAAGGGTCAATAAAAAATAGAATATTTATATATATGATTTATATTGTGAAAGTCGAGGCTCTAGGGCCTCGGCTTTTTTGTGTATATGTAGATGGTAATTCTTTTGTATATAAAATTATCTTATTTATGAAAGCGTTAAATTGAAACGTCTAAAAATATGAAATTGATTACGCAATTACAACAATCGTTATATCTCGATATGTGGATTTATCGCAATAAATGATAGGAAAGATGAAGACTCTATTTCTTAAAATTAAAAAGTATTAAATTAGAAATAAATAAACGAAAAAAATGAAGAAAAGATGAAAAAAGTTGTTTACAAGATAGAAATTTTTTGATATTGTATTGCCGTGGATGAGTATATGATGAAGAATCATGAATAATTATAGTATTCAGATCGTAATTTGGAATACTAATATTTGGTGTAAGAAGTGTAGATGATAATTAATCGTTATACTTCTTCTTTTTATTATCTTTGCAATATTATGCAACACAAGTGGTGTGTTTTACTGAGTTTTCGGTAAGAAAGGATAATTATGAATCGAATTTATAATGTTATTTGGAGTAAAACAAAAAAATGCTACGTAGTAGTATCTGAAATTGTAAAAACAAGTGGCGGCAAGGTAAAATCTGTACAAAGCGGTACAAACTGGGCACGCATTAGTGCAATCATGGCGGTAGCTGCATTATTGATGGGGGGGAATATTACTACTGTTAATGCTGTTAATGCTGTTACATATACTGCTATGACTATTAATGGTATAAATGGTGATGGACTTGCTACTGGCAAGATAGACTATAGTGAAGGTAGTTATTTATATAATTACCTAAATCCTGGAAACTTGGCTCCATTTGATAATAGTCATTTAAAATATGGTAGTGATAGAGGTAATTATACAGAAAATAGCTTTGCTGGTATTGCTATCGGTACTAATACAAATATTAAGGAAGCGAATCGCCCAACTTATTATTCCGGTTTAGCTATTGGTAACTATGCTCAGGCCACAGGCGGTATTTCCTTTGCACTAGGTCATTATGCTCAAGCCTTATCCCCATCTGCTATGGCTCTTGGTACGGCAACAAAGGCAAGTGGATTTAACTCCTTGGCGATGATGCGTCAATCTGCCGCAGAAGGTGAGTTCTCCGCAGCATTAGGTACCGCCTCTTGGGCAAAGGGCAATGGTAGTTTTGCTATGGGCTATTCTGCTACGGCAATGGCGGAGCAATCTATTGCGATCGGTGCAGCAGAAACTATAAAAGTAGCTGGTCAACAAGCTTATCCTAGTGCACAATATAATGCCAATGGTAATACCGTAACAGAAGGTGCTCGTTCTCTTGCATTCGGTACGAAGGCTCGTACTGCTGTTGGTGCAGATGATTCTATGGCTTTCGGTTCCTCTTCCAGTACTAGTGGGGCCAATGCGGTAGCTATGGGTTATAGTGCTAATGCTAGTGCAGAGAATGCGTTTGCCATCGGTAATACGGCGCAATCATCCGCACAAAATGCGGTAGCGATGGGTAAAAGTGCCAATGCAAGTGGTGTAAGCAGCTTTGCCATGGGTAGTAGCTCTAATGCTGCTGGTGCTGATGCTATCGCTATGGGTAGTTCTTCCCAAGCCAAATTATCGAACTCTATCGCATTAGGTGGTAATGCAAAATCTTTGGGTGCTGATGCGCTTGCACTTGGCGGTGCGGCTAATGCATCTAAAGATGGTGCCATTGCAATCGGTAAAGAAGCGAAAGCAAACAATACTAATACGACAGCTATCGGTCTTGGTGCTACTGTTACAGGCAGTGGCTCTATGGCTATCGGTACAAATGCTGTTGCAGAATCCAATAACTCTTTGGCATTGGGTGCTGGTACGGAAGTAAGAGGTGCTTTGGTTAATGGTTACTCTGCTTTCACTAACCAACAAAATAATAATGTTGCAAACGGTGTAGTTGCGGTAGGTAACGTAGGTTCTGAACGCCGTATTATCAACGTAGCGGGTGGTGAAAACGATACTGACGCAACAAATGTAAAACAATTAAAATTTGTAAACAGTAACTTGGCAAAATCCATCGCAGGTCCTACTTATACGGGTTATGAAGCGAATGGTTCTACATATAAAGCGCCTGATTTTAATATCAAGAACAGCACGTACCATACGGTAAAAGAGGCTGTTGAAGCGGCGCAAACGAATTTCTTCAGTGCTAAAGGCACATCTGCCGATGCGAACTACGATAACACAGGTGCTACAGGCAATAATGCGACAGCAGCCGGTGTACGTACTTCCGCAGCAGGTAACTTCGCGACAGCTGTCGGTGCTGATGCGACTGCAGCTAATGCGAATAGCACTGCAATCGGTTATAAAGCTAAATCCAGCGTAGATGACGGCGTTGCATTGGGTGCGAATTCCGTTGCTTCCGTTGCATCAGGTAAAGCAGGTTATAATGTGAAAACTGCAGACAGCCGTACAAACGGATATAGCGGATTGACAGGCGCTGCGTTGACTTCCACTATGGGGGCGGTATCCGTAGGTGACGGTGGTACAAAAACTCGTCAAATCACAAATGTGGCTGCAGGTACTGCGGATACTGATGCTGTTAACGTGGCACAATTGCGCAATGTTAACTTGAAAGTAGCCGGCAACAGCGGTAACAATGACGTTTTATTGGACAACCAAACATTGACTGTAAAAGGCGATGGTTCTTATGTTACGACATCTGTTAACAACCAAACAATTGATGTGACGTTGACTGATGCAACTAAGAACAAGATTGACAATGCGGCAAATAAAGACTTGTCCAACATTACGGACGGTGGTAAATCCGTTATTCGTGATGAAGCACAAAAAGCCGTAAAAGTTGTAGCTGGTAAAAATACAACGATTACAGAAGGTACTGACGGTACATATAAAACATATAAAGTTGACGTAGATGCTCCTGACTATCAATTAGTTGAAAATAGCAGTGCTGCTGATAAAGCATACACTGTATCTGGCAATAAAGTTGACTTAACTGTACAAGATGCTAAAAATCCTGCGAATAAGAAAACTGTAACTATCAAGGATATTGCATCCAAAACAGAACTTGATGATACAAAAACGGAGCTTATCAATAAAGGTTTGAAGTTCGATGCTGATAATGGCGGCGAAAAAACAAATAAATTAGGTTCCAAGGTAACAGTAGCTGGTGATGGTACTAACATCAACACTACAATTACACAAACTGGCGACGATACAACGATTAAGGTTGCATTGGGTCAAGATATCAATGTTAATACGGTAACTGCTACAAGAACTGTAAAAGCTGGTACTGCTACTATGGGTACCCAATCTGTAACAGATAACAAAAGTGCTGCTCAGAACGGTAACTTTGTATCTGGTTTGGACAATAAAAATTGGACATTAACTGATCCTGCCTTTGTATCTGGTCGTGCGGCAACAGAAGATCAACTTAAGGTTGTGAGCGATGCTGTGAAAGCGGCTAATGCAAGTGCTTCTGACTACCGTTTAATCGCTAATCCGAACAATGCGGTAGACGGCTCTTATAAGGTTGATAACAATAAAGTTGATTTACAAGTGAAGGACGATAAATCCGGTACAGTTAATACTGTGACAATTAAGGATATTGCGTCTAAAACAGAACTTGATAAAGTAAAAGATCGTTCTGTGAAATACGATGGTAACACAGGTCATGACACAGTAACATTAGAAGGGGCTAACGGTACAAAAATCACTAACTTGAAGGACGGTAACGTAGCAGCTGGTTCTAAAGATGCTGTCAACGGCGGTCAATTACATCAAGTTAAGCAAGATCTTGGTGACCAAATCACAAATACTAAGAATGAATTAAACAATAAGATTGATACAACTAAACAAGATCTTATTGATAAAGGTTTGAAATTCGACGCTAATACAGGCGGCGAAAAAATAAATAAATTGGGCTCCAAAGTAGCAGTTAAGGGAGATAACTCTAATATTATTACGGAAATCTCTCAAGATGCTAACGGCGATAGCACAATTGATGTAAAACTTGGTAAAAACCTTAATGTAGAAACAATTACTGCTACTGGTGCAAACGGCAAAGACGGTAAAATCGGCATCAACGGTAAAGATGGTGTAACAACTAATATTTCCGTTACTCGTGACGGTCAACCTGGTGTAGATGGTGCTTCTGGCGCGACTACAACTCGTATTACGTACCAAAAACCTGATGGCACGAGCGAAGAAGTGGCAACCTTGAACGACGGCCTTAAATTCAAAGGCGACATGGGTGCTACATCTAATGTTAAACTCAACAAACAAGTGGATATCACAGGTGGCGTAACAAGTGCTTCTGATCTTGCTACAGGTAATAATATCGGTGTTACTTCTGCGGCTGTCGGCGCTGATGGCAATGCAAAATTACAATTGCAATTGGCGAAAAACTTGACTGGTTTGCAATCCGTAACGGCATCCGACACTGTGAAAGCAGGCACTGCCACTGTAGGTAATCATACGGTAGCAGATAACAAAGGTGCTAATCAAACTGGTAACTTTGTAACAGGTTTAGATAATACATCTTGGAATATTGCAGATCCTGTATATGTACCTAATCGTGCGGCTACTGAAGAACAGTTGAAAACAGTTAGTGATGCTTTGAAAGCGGCTAATGCAAGTTCTACAGATTATCGCTTAATCGCTAATCCAGATAATGCACAAGACGGTTCCTATAAGGTTGAAAACAATCAAGTAGACTTGAAGGTAAAAGACGAAAAATCCAGTGATGTTAAAACTGTAACAATTAAGGATATTGCGTCCAAAACTGAACTTGATAAGGTAAAAGATCGTTCCGTAAAATATGATGGTGATACTGATAAAGATACAGTAACTTTGGAAGGTCCTAACGGTACAAAAATTACTAACTTGAAAGATGGTAATGTAGCGGCTGGTTCTAAAGATGCTGTAAACGGCGGTCAATTACACGATGCTAAAAACGAATTAAATAATAATATTACTAATGCGAAAACAGATCTTATCAACACAGGTCTTAAATTTGATGCCAATGTAGGCGGCGTAAAAACTAACAAATTAGGCTCCACTGTTACAATTCAAGGTGAAGGTACTGCAGCTGACGCTGATTATAGCGGTGAAAACCTCAAAACTTTCATCAATCAAGATGCGGCAACAGGCAATACGACTATTGACGTGAAGATGAATAAAAACCTTAAGGCTGAATCTGTGAAGGTTGGCAAAAATGGTAAGGACGGCGTATCCATTACTGGTCCTGACACAGCGAATGGTACAGATGGCAAGGTAGCTGTTACTGATAAAAACGGTAAAGAAGCAGTTTCTATTTCCGGTAAGGACGGCGTAGGCCACATTGGCTTGACAGGCCCTGCTGGAACGAACGGCGTGAACGGTACTAATGGTATCGACTTATCTGTAAAAGCTGGTTACAATGATCCTGCTACCGGTGTTAAAGGCGAAAAAGGTGTAGACGGTACAAACGGTCTTACTCGTATCGTATACACTGACGGCAACGGTGAGCACCAAGTTGCGACTATGGAAGACGGTTTACAATTCACTGGTAACAACACTGGTACCGTGAATAAACAAAAATTGAACTCCTTGGTGAAAGTACAAGGTGAAGGCGTAACTGAAGCTGAGTCTACTACATTCAAGAGCGCATCTGGCAACATCAACGTAAAAGCTGATGGCGCTAACAAATTGGAACTTCAATTGGCGAAAGACCTTAAAAATCTTGATTCCGTAACAGCCGCTAAGACTGTGAAAGCAGGCGGTGCTACTATGGGTGGTCAAACTGTTAACAATGTAGCTGGTGACAGCGAAACAGGCAATTATGTAACAGGTCTTGATAATAAAGATTGGGATGCAGATAAGATTGTATCCGGTCGTGCTGCAACAGAAGATCAATTGAAAAAAGCGTTGGATGCTCAAAGTGCTAACTCCACTGACTATCGTTTGATTAGAAATCAAGCAGCTGGCTCCAATGGAGATTACACTGTGGATACGAACGGCGATGTAGCGTTGACTGTACAAGATAAGAATCATCCAGATCAAACAGAAACCGTTACAATTAAAGATGTTGCTTCTAAATCCAAACTTGATAAATTGAATGACCGTGCTGTTAAATATGATTTGGATCCTAACGGAACACCTGATAAATCCAAGGTTACTTACGAAGGTCCTGCATATAACAACAAACAAGGCGGTACTCACGTAACGAATGTGGCATATGCTACAGGCAACGACGGCAGCGAAGCGGTTAATGTGGACTACTTGAATGACAAAATTAAAGATAGTGCGGACGCATTAACTAATAAAGGTTTGAAATTCGATGCTAACCAAGGCGGCGAAAAAACTAACAAGCTTGGCTCCAAAGTGACTATTAAAGGTGAAGGCACTGCAGCTGACGATGATTACAGCGGTGAAAATCTTAAAACTTTCATCACACAAGACCCAACATCTGGTGATACAACTATCAATGTGAAGATGAACAAAAACCTTAAAGCTGAATCCGTAAAAGTTGGTAAAGATGGTAAGGACGGCGTGTCCATTACAGGTCCTGACACTGCAAACGGTACAGACGGCAAGGTAGCTGTGACTGATAAAAACGGTAAGGATGCTGTATCCATATCCGGCAAAGACGGTGTAGGTCATATCGGTCTAAACGGTAAAGACGGCCGAAGCGCTGACATTTCTGTTGAAAAAGGTGATCCGGACCTCAACGGTAACGAAATCACTCGTATTAAATACACTGATGAAAACGGTAAGACACATCAAGTGGCAACCAAAGATGACGGTATGGCATACGGTGGTGATTCCGGCGACGTTATTAAGAGAAAACTTAACACTCAAGTAAATGTTAAGGGCGGCGTAACGGATAAATCCAAACTTTCCAACGATGATAATATCGGTGTTGTATCCGACGGTACGGACACATTGATGCTTCGTTTGGCAAAAGACCTTAAAGGATTGAATTCCATTACTTTCAACAATGGTGAAAACGGTGCGAACGGTAAAACCGTTGTGAACGGTGAAGGCATGACTATCAATGATGCAGCCGGTAATCCGTTGACAGCTGTTACAAAAGACGGCGTGAAGATTACTGATGGTCCATCTATGACGAAGGACGGCGTCGATGCAGCAGGCAAGAAGGTTACTAACGTTCAAGACGGTAATGTTGCAAAAGATAGTAAAGACGCTGTAAACGGTGGCCAATTGCATGATGCTGTTGAAAACCTTAAATCTAAAGGCTTTGGTCTTGAAGCAGAAGACGGTCAATCCGTGAAGAAACCTCTTGGTGAAACTGTTAAAGTTAAAGGTGATGACACGAATATCAAAACATCCGTAGACGGCAGTGCTGTTAAGGTGGAATTGAAAAAAGACATCACCGTAGACACTGTAAAAGCTAATACTGTAACAACAGGCGATACTAAGATGGATACAAACGGCGTTACTATCAAGGATGGCGCTAATGAAGCGACTAAGTTGACTAAAGATGGCTTGCAAATTAATGATGGCGGCAATAAAGCTGTTACTGTCAATAAAGACGGTTTGACTATTGAAAACGGTCCTAAGGTAACAAAAGACGGTATCAATGCGGCTGATAAGAAAATCACCAATGTGGCTGATGGTACTATTGGCGCTGGTAGCAAGGACGCTGTGAACGGTGGTCAATTGCATACAGCTATTGAAGATATCAAATCCACAGGCTTCGGTCTTAAAGCGGAAGATGGTCAATCCGTGAAGAAACCTCTTGGCGAGACAATCGACTTGAAAGGTGATGGCAATATCAAAACTTCCGTTGACAACGGCGCCATCAAAATGGCATTAAATGATAAGATCACTCTTGGTCAGGATCCGGCAAAACAAGTTAACATCGACGGTTCTGCAGGTACGATTACAGCTGGTAACGGCGGTAATCAAGTTAAGATTGACGGCAATGATGGTTCCGTAACTGCAAATACTGTGAAAGCTGGCGACGTAGTTGTAGGCAAGCAAACTTCTGACGGTAAAGAAGGTAACTTCGTAACAGGTTTGGATAACAAAACTTGGGATCCTGAAAACCCTGTAGCAGTTCCTGGTCGTGCCGCAACAGAAGATCAATTGAAAGCTGTTAATGACGACTTCAATAATAAAGCAAGAACAGGACGTGTATTCCAAGGTGACCAACCTGGCGATAGCGGTAAAGTGGTTCGTGGATTGGGAGATACTATGAACCTTACTGGTGGTGCTGATGTGAACCGTTTGGCAGATAACAATATCGGTGTTGTGAAAAACGCTGCTGGTGATGGCTATAACATCAAGTTGGCTAAAGACTTGAAAGGTCTTGAGTCCGTAACTACTACGGATGCTGCTGGTAATACGACTGTTATGAACGGTGGCGGCGTGACAATTACACCTGCTCAAGGTAATGCTGTAAGTCTTACTAAAGACGGTCTTAATAACGGTGGTAATAGAATTACTAATGTGGGCCCTGGTGTGGATGGTACTGATGCGGTTAACGTAAATCAATTGAGCAGTGCTATGCGTAGCGTGGATGGTAAAATTGCTGATGTAGGTGCTACTAGTGCAGCTATTTCTGGTCTCAAACCATTACAATATGATCCATTGGAACCAACTCAAGTATTGGCTGCTGTAGGCCATTATAAAGGCAGCACAGCTGCAGCTGTAGGCGTGGCGCACTATACTAATGAATCTACAATGTTCCATATGGGCGTATCTCTTGGCGGCCATGACAACATGATTAATGCGGGCGTATCCTACAAATTTGGTACATCCGACGCTAAGAAAGCGGTTCCTGCACGTTACAAAGCCGGCCCTATCAGCTCTGCGTATGTATTGCAAGATGAAGTGACTGCTTTAAAAGCTGAAAATGAACGCATGAAACAACATGACTTAGAGTTAACTGCTAAATACGATCAAGTACAACGAGATAATGAAGAAATGAAAGCTCAAATCGCATTACTTATGCAACAAGTGGGTCTTTCTAAATAAGGGAGAATCCTTAGTTTAGTTATGTAAGGAATATGAAAGCCGCCCTTAGAGGGCGGCTCATCATAAGGAGGAAGTATGAAATTCAAAACATTTATGCCTGTATTGGCACTTGCTTGTGTATGCGCGGTAGGTCAAGCGGATGCGGCTCAAGATCGATTGATGATGTCGGAACAACCGGCTGAACCATTAAACGTGATTGAAGTAGAAGTGGCTATTCCTGTACCTAGCGAAGAAGTTCACGACGTAGTGGATGCTTTCACACAATTCCAATTGGATCAAAAAGGCAAATATATCATGGACGACTCTCGCGTTATGAAGGGCCAAGAACGGTACCGCAATAATGCATTGTATTATATGAACGTTCGTCGTAGCTGGTACATTGTGAGCCATCGTTATAAGAAAGACAGCTATGCACGCATGGCGTTAGATCGTTTGTACAATGATTACAAAGATTTCTTTATGGATCGTGTGACTGTATCTGACGATGAAAAATTGGACTATGCACAACAAATCATGGATATCTTGGATCGCAATACGGCCAATGTACATGATGATGAATTGCGTTTCTATATGAATGAAATGGTAATCTTCAGCTTGAACGAAGCCATGAAGGACGGTAATAATCGCGTAAAACCTGTAGATGAAAAAATGGGTCCTACGGTGGATGAACTTCCAACAGTAGACCTTCGCAAAGCGATTAATGCACCTACAATTAGACTATATCATATGACGAAAGCCGAGGCACAAACCGCCTCGGCTTTTGTCATACATAGATTAAATCTTTTGTATGTGAATATGTAAATTTAATTCCACAAATATATAGAAAAGATGAAGAATTTCTATCTTATTTTTTAAATCTATTAAATAAACCATAAAAATGAATGAAACATGAAAAAGTTGTTTACAATATTGAAATTATTTGATATAGTAGTCGCTAGAGTGAGTATCTTATAGGAAAAGATATACGTAATAGTACTTAAACTATAGTATTGAGTACTATTGTTTTATGTTAGAAGTGTAGATGATTTTTTATGTCTATTACTTCTTCTTTTATTTTGTATTTTATATGAGGCTATAAATAGAAGGCTTAACCGGTAGAGCCGGTAGTTCGGTGAGAAAGGAATAACATGAATCGAATTTATAATGTAATTTGGAGTAAAGCTAAAAATTGCTACGTTGTAGTATCTGAGTTAGTTAAGAGCGGTGGAGGTAAAGCTAGTGTGAGTTCTGCAAGAACGAGCATTACTTTCCGTGCAGCTTTATGCGTGTTTGCTATTACGGGTTGTTTAGTATCGGGGATTGCAGAAGCAAATGTAGTACAAGGCCCTGGCGCTGCTGCTACTGGTAGCAATAGCGTGGCAGTCGGCGATAATGCAAAATCCGCAGGTGCTAAGTCTGTGGCGATAGGTAATGACGCGGCTACATTAGCAACAAGTGAAAATGGTATTGCCATCGGTAATGGTGCGAAGGCTGAAGGGCAACAACGAGTGAAGGTTCCATATCCTGCGGGTACTATTGCTATCGGTCAAGGGTCAGTGGCAAAGGAAAATGGCGATATTGTAATAGGTCGTCAAGCAAAGAGCACGATTTCCATGTATCATCAACAACCTGGCTCCGGCGCAGTTGTAATGGGTGCAGAAGCTGCTTCTTACGGTTCTCGTGGTGACGTAGTCATCGGTGCTGCAGCGGAAGCTAATATAATTAGAAAGAATGCTACTGTTGATGGTGACGGACAGCTGTTTTCACAATCTGTAGCTATCGGTAGTGTAGCGAAGGTATATGGCACACAATCTGTCGCTATCGGTGGTGATGTAAGATCTATTGGACACTCTTCTATCGCTATCGGCGGTGATGATATCGATAAAGCAAAACCTGATTTATATAAGGTTATTCCTGATTTAGCGGTGCCAGGTACGCAGAAAAACTTTAACCGTGAAGTGGCTGCATTACATCCAAGTGGATTGGGTACAGCAGGTCTTAATGATAGTAAGAACTATGTAAATACTGCTTCTATCGGAAATGCCAGCCTTGCTATTGGTATGATGACACAGTCTTTAGGCACAGGCTCTAATGCTATCGGTGCTAACTCCTTGTCAAAAGGTGTGGCTAGTTCCGCTATTGGTGCTATGGCTCGTAGCTGGGGGAATAACTCTCTGGCTATCGGTAGCCAAGCCGGTGCGTATGGTGAGAAATCCACATCCCTCGGCGATGCGAATATAGTAGGCTTTGATATGACAAATGCTACTCTATCTGGTTCTGCTGCAGGCGCTCTTGGTAGAGGCAATAAGGTATATGGTAATAATGCATATGCTATCGGTAGTGAAAATACCGTAGGGTCGGCTACTGTTACTGAAACTACAGAGTCTAATGGCGATAAAATTAAAAAGGTTACTGCTGGTACGGTTAAAGGTAATACAGCCGGTGCGTTCGGTTATAAGAATACCATTACAACGGATAATTCCTATGTAGTAGGTAGTAACTCCACTATTTCCGCAGATAACGGCATGGTTTTAGGTAACAGTGCTACTGTGACAGGGGCTAATGGTTTAGCTCTTGGTAATAATACGAAAGTAGCTAATGACAATGCCGTAGCCATCGGTAATGGCTCTGAAACAGCAGCGGCTGCGGCTACTCCTTCTGCTACAATCAATGGGGTCACTCATAACTTTGCAGGCACAAACCCTGCTTCCACAGTAAGCGTAGGTAAGGCAGGTATGGAACGGACTGTTACTAATGTAGCGGCTGGTCGTATTTCTGCTACATCCACTGATGCTATCAATGGTAGCCAATTGTTTGCAGTTAAAACAGAAGTGGAAAAAGGCGTATCCTATGCAGGTGATGTAAAAGCTGCAGCAGCTGTAGATAATAAATTCACGCGTAAATTAGGCGAACAAACTAATGTTGTAGGCGGCGTGACTGATGCAACTAAATTGACAGATAACAATATCGGTGTTGTTTCCAATGGCACTGATACGCTAAATATTAAATTGGCTAAAACATTGACCGGTTTGGACAGCGTTACAGCTGGCGGCACTACTATCAATAACGGCGGTTTGACCGTAGATGGTAAAAACTATGTATCTCCAAACGGTATCAATGCGAACAACCAAAAGATTACCAATGTAGCTGATGGTACTAACTCTAATGATGCGGTTAACTATGGTCAATTACAAAATGCGATTAACTCTATCGATAAAGCGCCTACTGTGAAAGCAAAAGATGCAAATGTAACTGTAACAGAAGGTACAAATGCAGCAGGTGGTAAGGAATATATTGTTGGATTAGGCAATACAATCAATGTTGGTACTGCACATCCTGTAACTGTAGATGGTAATGCAGGACATGTAACAGGCCTTCAAAATACAGATTGGAATGTAGACAATCCTGTGGCTGTTCCTGGTCGCGCTGCTACAGAAGATCAGTTGAAAAAGGTTAACGATACGGTTAATACCAATAAGGATCAAATTGACAAAAATAAACAAGCTATCGCTGATAACAAACAAAATATCACAACAAATGCCGGTAATATTGCTAATAATACGCAAAATATCGCAAAGAATGCTGGTGATATCGTTACTATCAATAAAACTATTGAAAAAGGTTTGAACTTTGATGGGGACTCTGGTGCAACAATCAATAAGAAATTAGGTGATACGGTTGCTGTTAAAGGCGGTGCTACAGGTACATTGTCTGACAACAATATCGGTGTTGTATCCGACGGTACAGGTACATTGAATGTAAAATTGGCTAAAACATTGACTGGTTTGGACAGTGTTACAGCTGGTGATACTACCATCAATAACGGCGGTTTGACCGTAGGTGGTAAGAATTATGTATCTCCAAATGGTATCAATGCAAACGACCAAAAGGTAACAAATGTTGCTAACGGTGACGTGGCTCCGAACTCCAAAGATGCAGTTAACGGTGGTCAATTACATCAAGTTAAGCAAGATCTTGGTGACCAAATTACGAATACCAAGAATGATTTAAATAATAAAATTGATAATACTAAAACTGACCTTATCAATAAAGGCCTTCGTTTTAACGCGGATAATGACGATGAAAAAACGAATAAATTAGGCTCTAAAGTAACTGTAAACGGTGATGATAACATCACTACAGAAATTACTCAAACTGGTGATGATACTAAGATTGCTCTTAAATTAAAGAAAGACCTTAATGTTAGATCTGTTACGGCTACGGACACTGTGAAAGCAGGGGACGTAACAATGGGTAAACAAGCTGATGATGCGAACCCTGGTAATACAGGCAACTATATTACTGGTCTTGATAATAAGACTTGGGATCCAGGTAATGTTGTATCTGGTCGTGCCGCAACAGAAGACCAATTGAAACAAGCTTTGGCAAATCAAACTGCAACAGGCCTTAAATTTGATGCCAATGTAGGCGGTGTACAAACTAGTAAATTAGGTTCTACAGTAATCATACAAGGCGAAGGTAAAGCTGCTGATAGCGATTATAGCGGTGAAAATATCAAGACTTTCATCAAACAAGATGCAGCAACAGGTAACACGACCATTGACGTGAAGATGAGTAAAAATCTTAAAGCTGAATCTGTAAAAGTTGGCAAAGGTGATAATAAGGATGGTGTATCTATCACAGGTCCAGATGGTGCGAACGGCACAGATGGCAAGGTAGGTATCACAGGTAAAGACGGTAAAGATGCTGTATCCATGTCTGGTAAAGACGGCATTGGTCACATTGGCCTTAATGGTAAGGATGGTCGTAGTGCGGATATTACTGCTGAAAAAGGTGACCCTGATATCGAAGGCAACGAAATCACGCGTATTAAATACCAAGACGAAAATGGTAAAACACACCAAGTGGCAACCAAAGACGATGGTATGAAATACGGTGGCGATAGCGGTGCCGTGATCAACAAAAAGCTTAATGAGCAAGTAAACGTAATCGGTGGCATTACTGATGTTAGCAAGTTGACTACTGAAGATAATTTAGGTGTCGTATCCGACGGTAGTAATAACCTTAAGGTTCGTATGGCAAAAGACTTAAAAGGTCTTGAAACAGTAACAACTAAAGATGCTGCAGGCAACACTACAGTTGTAAATGGCGGTGGCATGAAGATTACACCTGCTAGCGGTAACCCTGTGAGCTTAACTAAAGATGGTTTAGATAATGGTGGTAACAAGATTACGAATGTAGCTGCTGGTACAGCTCCAACTGATGCAGTCAATAAATCTCAATTGGATCAAGCTGCAGCTGCTGCGACTACAACGGTAACAGCGGGCGATAATATTAAGGTTACGCCAAGCGACAATCCGAATGGTTCCAAAAACTATGAAGTAAGTCTTAAAGACCAAGTAACATTGGGCTCCGATCCGAAGAAACAAATCGCTATCGATGGCAATGCAGGCACAATCAAAGCTGGCGACAAGGTTGAAATCGACGGCGATAAAGGGACTATTAAAGTTGGTAAAGATGGTCAAGATGGCGTATCCATCACAGGCCCAGATACGGCGAACGGCACAGACGGCAAGGTCGGTATTGCTGGTAAAGACGGTAAAGATGCTGTATCCATGTCCGGTAAAGACGGTGTAGGTCACATCGGTCTTAATGGTAAGGACGGTCGTAGTGCTGATATCTCTGTTGAAAAAGGTGACCCTGATATCGAAGGTAACGAAATCACGCGTATTAAATACCAAGACGAAAATGGTAAAACCCACCAAGTGGCAACTAAAGACGATGGTATGAAATACGGTGGCGATAGCGGTGCCGTGATTAACAAAAAGCTTAATGAACAAGTAAACGTTATCGGCGGTATTACTGATGCTAGCAAGTTGACTACAGAAGACAATTTAGGTGTCGTATCCGATGGTACTGGCAACCTTAAGGTTCGTATGGCGAAAGACTTGAAAGGCCTTGAAACAGTAACCACTAAGGATGCTGCAGGTAACACCACAGTTATGAACGGTGGCGGTGTAACAATTACACCTGCTAGCGGTAATGCAGTAAGCCTTACTAAAGATGGCCTTAACAACGGTGGTAATACAATTACCAATGTTGCGGCTGGTGTAAACGGCACTGATGCGGTTAACGTAAATCAATTAAAAGGTGCAACAGATAAGATGGCGAATGCAATCAATGCTGTAGCGGGTGAAACACAACGTGTAGGCGCTCATGCAGCGGCTATGGCTGCGTTGAAACCAATTCAATATGATCCATTGGAGCCAACTCAAGTAATGGCTGGTGTTGGTAATTACAGAGGTGAAACTGCGGCGGCGTTAGGTGTTGCACATTACTCTGCAGAAGATACTATGTTCCATTTGGGCGTATCTGTTGGTGGTCATCATAATATGGTGAATGCTGGTGTAACTCACAAATTCGGTAACTCCGATGCGAAGAAAGCGATTCCAGAACGTTATAAAGGTGGCCCTATCAGCTCTGTTTATGTGTTGCAAGATGAAGTAACAGCATTGAAAGCTGAAAATGCACGCATGCAAGAAAGCCTTAACGAATTGTCTTCTGTGAAGGCTGATAATGCGCGTATGCAACAACGTATTGATGAATTATCCTCTGTGAAGGAAGATAATGAACAAATGAAGGCTCAAATTGCATTGTTGATGCAACAAGCTGGGCTTACAAAGTAAATTTAACTTGATTAAATGGGTTATTTAGTATACTCTAGTCATGTAAGAATCATGTAAGGAATATGAAAGCCGCCCTTCGGGGGGCGGCTCGTCATTAGGAGGATTTATGAAATTCAAAACATTTATGCCTGTATTGGCACTTGCTTGTGTATGCGCGGTAGGTCAAGCGGATGCGGCTCAAGATCGATTGATGATGTCGGAACAACCGGCTGAACCATTAAACGTGATTGAAGTAGAAGTGGCTATTCCTGTACCTAGCGAAGAAGTTCACGACGTAGTGGATGCTTTCACACAATTCCAATTGGACCAAAAGGGTAAACGTATCATGGATGATTCCCGCGTTATGACTGGTCAAGAGCGTTACCGTAACAATGTGTTGTACTACATGAACGTTCGCCGCAGCTGGTACATCGTGAGCCATCGTTATAAAAATGATAGCTATGGTCGTTTAGCGTTGGATCGTTTGTACAATGATTACAAACAGTTCTTTACAGAACATGCGACTGTATCTGAAGACGCTAAATTGGACTATGCGCAACAAATCATCGATATCTTGGATCGCAATACAGCCAATGTACATGATGATGAATTGCGTTTCTACATGAACGAAATGGTGATCTTCAGCTTGAACGAAGCTATGAAAGACGGCAATAATCGCGTGAAACCTGTGGATGAAAAAGCAGTTCCTGCGATGGACGAACTTCACACAGTGGATCTTCGTAAAGCGATTAATGCACCAACAATTCAATAATTTTAGATTATCCAATTATAAGAATTAAGTGTTGTTGTGTTGTATTGTATTTCTTATAATTGTATGACCGATAAAAAATATCGGGGTGTTGTTTGTATTAACAATACCCCGATATTTTTATGCATATAATTTTGCAATCAATGTGATTCGCTGACCTTGAATCACCTTATATGTAATTTTTTTTACGATGGCCGTAAAGTTGTGATGCAGAAATTGTAACTGATCGTTAGGTTGAACGTCCGCATCATATGTGAATACGCCTTCTTCCCCATTAAAGCGACCTTTGATTGTGAAAGTTTGATTATCTCGTGTAACTACGATATCTTCTTCGGTAACCGTATTTGGTTTATCTATATTTTGTTGTAAGATATTGAGTTCTGACATAGATTTCTTCCTCCTTTCTGCTTTCAGTATAACAATAAAAATTAAAAAACACATGGAGTAATCGTATAAATTGTTTTTATACACATATGCTCTATTTCTATAAAGCCTATAAAGCCCGCCGATACGCCTTTAGAGGGACTTGGAATAAAAAAAGGAATGAAGGCGATTTGAATTTCACCTGTCATTCCTTTTACTATATAATAAAATGCTACCTTTATTGATTGTGCAATAGTTAATTGGCTTAAGTAGGTATGTAGTAATTGTGTACGTACATTGAGTCAAAATGGCAGAAACACTGTACGATATCCGTTTATGAAAAGATATCATTCTATTATATGGTCTATCATAAATCAGAATGATGAAGAGAAAATAAATTGGTTATATATGATGTGATATTGGCACATAATTATGGAGAGTTTGGTATTATTTATGAAAGTAGGTGAATAATAGTTAAAAAAATACAGTGTTTATGCAGAATATTCAGTATATTTAATTATATCGAAATTATTAATAACTTAAACACAAAAGTTTTATGAAAATAAAATGAAAAAAAGTTTACTTTTCCTGTAATATGTGGTATTTTAGATATACACATTCAAGAATATCGATGAATTCTCAATACATCATCGATCCATCATTGTTATTTCATTAAATATGTAAATAGTTAGTTAGTAAGTTTTATAAGTTTTATAGGAGAAAGATTAATGAATCGAGTATTTAAAGTGATTTGGAATCGCACAAAGGGCTGCTATGTCGTTGTGGCAGAAACAGCAAAAAACATGACGAAACGTTCCTCTTTGTCGGTTGTATTCTCTAAAATGGTAGGTGCTACAGCAGTTGCCGTTATGTTGACAGGCGTTATGATGCCTACGGATGCCTTGGGGGCACCGATTAAAAATGGTGTCGGAGCGACAGCTGAAAACGACGGTGGTATCGCGATTGGTGACAGAACAAATGCTCGCGGTGACTATAGTGTGGCTATGGGTACAGACGCTACTGTTGGTAAAAATGATCCATCTGAATCTGAAAGCCAAAATGGTATCGCTATCGGTCATGGTGCTACAGTAAGTGTTAACCCTGCTACGGCAACACCAGGTATTACAGATAAGAGCGGTGGTATTGCCATCGGTCATGATGCGACAACTAAGGATATCAATACAATTGCTATTGGTACAAGCACTATCGGTCAAGGTGCGCAAGCTGTAGCTATTGGTCGTAATGCGCGCACAATTGCTAATAACGGCGTAGCTATTGGTAACGAAGCACGTGTACAATCCACGAACGGCTTTGCGTTGGGGAACAATGCACGTGCCGGTTTTGATGAAAACAATCAATTGATAGGTCTTGATAATGATCAGGCTTTCGGTTCCAATGCACGTGCTTACGGTGGGTCCTCCATGGCGTTCGGTAATAATGCGAAGGCATCCAAAGGGGGTGCTATTGCTATGGGTAATGGTTCTCAATCTCGAGGTGATTGGGGTGTAGCCATCGGTAATGGTGCAAAAGCATTGGCACAAGGTGCTCGCGCAATCGGTGCTAACTCTACAGCTGATGCTACTAATGCTGCTGCTATGGGTTGGGATAGTGTGGCTAGCGGTGAGGCTTCTATTGCTATCGGTGAGACGGCAAAAGCGACTGCAAATAATTCTATTGCTATGAGTAAAGCTGCAATCGCAGCTGCAGATGATTCCATTGCCATCGGTAAAAATGCATCAGTTGATGCGAATCAACAACGATCGATTGCATTAGGTGCTAACTCCAAGACTGATAATGTAGTAAGCACACCAAATCAATTGGTAAATGGCTTATGGTATAAAAACTATGCCGGCGGCTCTGCTGACTCTACACTTAGCGTGGGTAGTGATACGCTAAAACGTACTATCACAAATGTGGCTGCAGGTCGTGTGAATGCACAATCTACAGATGCAATTAACGGTAGCCAATTATATGGTGTTGCCAATACCTTGGGTAATTTAGCAAGCACTACAAAAGGTATTTTAGGTGGCAATGCAGCGCTTGACCCTGATACTGGCAACTTGTCGATGAGCAATATCGGTAACACTGGTAAAAGCACGATTCATGATGCTATTAAATTCAATAAAGACACTATAGATAAAGGTCTTAACTTTGATGCTAATACAGGTGGTGCTAAAAACAACTTATTAGGTTCTAAAGTTACCATCAAGGGTGACGGCAGCAATATCAATGCCGCAATTACACAAGCCAATGGTGATACAACTATCAACATGACTTTGGGTAATACTATTAAAGTAGGTACAGCAAACCCTGTAACGATTGACGGCACTACAGGTCATGTAACAGGCCTTCAAAATAAGGATTGGAATGTAGATAGTCCTGTGGCTGTATCTGGTCGCGCCGCTACAGAAGCTCAGTTGAAAAAGGTTAATGATAAAGTTAACACTAATAAGGCTCAAATTGACAAGAATAAACAAGATATCGCTGATAATAAGCAAAATATCACAAACAATGCCAATAATATCGCTCAAAATAAGCAAGACATCTCCAATATTAATACAAAAATTAATAAAGGTTTGAACTTTGCTGGTGATACAGGTACTGTAAGCAACAGACAATTAGGCGATACAGTTACTGTTAAAGGCGGTGCTACAGGCACATTATCCGACGGTAATATCGGTGTTGAATCCGACGGCAATGGCACATTGAATGTGAAACTAGCTAAAACATTGACTGGTTTGGATAGCGTTACAGCAGGTGGTACTACTATCAACAACGGTGGTTTGACTGTAGGCGGTAAAACGTATGTGTCTCCAACAGGTCTCAATGCGAATAATCAAAAGATTACTAATGTTGCTAATGGTAGCGACCCTAATGATGCAGTAAACTATAGTCAATTACAAGCTGCTATCGGTGGTACAGCCAAAGCATCTACTGTAAAAGCAAAGGATGCGAATCTAACTGTAACAGAAAGTACAAACGCAGCAGGTGGTAAGGAATATACTGTTGGTTTAGGTAATAAAATTACCGTAGGTACAGCACATCCTGTAACTGTAGACGGTGATGCTGGTCATGTGACAGGCCTCACAAATATAGATTGGAATGTAGACAATCCTGTGGCTGAATCTGGTCGCGGTGCTACTGAAGATCAGTTGAAAAAGGTTAATGATAAAGTTAACACTAATAAAACTGCTATTGATAAAGGTTTGAACTTTGATGGTGACTCCGGTGCAGTTATCAATAAAAAATTAGGTGAAAAACTATCCGTTAAAGGCGGTGCAACAGGCACATTATCCGACGGTAATATCGGTGTTGAATCTGATGGCAATGGCACATTGAATGTGAAATTAGCTAAAACATTGACTGGCTTGGAAAGCGTTACAGCTGGTGGTACTACTATCAACAACGGCGGTTTGACCGTAGGTGGTAAGAATTATGTATCTCCAACAGGTCTCAATGCGAATAATCAAAAGATTACTAATGTTGCTGATGGTACTGTAGGCGCAGGCAGTAAGGACGCTGTAAACGGCGGTCAATTGCACGATGCTAAAAACGAATTAAATACTAATATCAGTAATGCCAAAACAGAACTTATCAACAAGGGCCTTCGTTTCAACGCTGATAACAACGATGAAAAAACGAACAAACTTGGTTCTAAAGTAACAGTAAATGGTGATGGTAATATCACTACTGAAATTACGCAAACCGGCGATGATACTACAATCGGCGTTAAATTGAACAAAAATCTTAATGTTCAAACATTGACAGCTACAGATACTGTGAAAGCCGGCGGTGTAACAATGGGTAAACACGCTGATTCTAACAACTATGTAACTGGTCTTGATAATAAAGATTGGGATGTGAATACAACTAATCCTGTAAGCGGTCGCGCTGCTACAGAAGATCAATTGAAAAAGATTAGTGATGTTGTTAAGAACCAAGGTGCTGCTGCTACAGATTACCGTTTGGTGAAAAATGCTGCTGCTGCAGATGGTGCTTATACAGTTGATTCTAACGGTGATGTTGACTTGACTGTAGAAGATAAAAACCATGCAGGTACAAAAGAAACCGTTAAGATTAAGGACGTTGCGTCTAAATCTAGCCTTGATAAATTAAATGATCGTGCTGTTAAGTATGACTTGGATCCTGCTGGCAGTCCAGATTACACAAAAGTAACTTATGAAGGTCCTACCTATACTAATAAAACTGGTGGCACTCATGTAACAAACGTGGCGTATGCTACAGGTAACGATGGTAGCGAAGCGGTTAATGTGGATTACTTGAAAGATAAAATCAAAGATAGTGAAGACGCATTAACTAATAAAGGTTTGAAATTCGACGCTAACAGTGGCGGCGTAAAAACTAATAAACTTGGCTCTACAGTAACTGTTAAGGGTGAAGGTAATGATGCTGATGCTAACTACAGCGGTGAAAACCTTAAAACTTTCATCACACAAGATCAAGATGGTAACACAACTATCGATGTAAAGATGAACAAAAACCTCAAAGCTAATAGTGTGGCTATTGCTGGTAAAAACGGTCAAGACGGCGTTACACTTAAAGGTGGCGACGCTAAAAACGGTGTAGATGGTACAAGCATTAATCGTTTAGTGACTGAAGATAAAGATGGCAATACACATACGCTTGCAACCCTTGATGATGGTATGATGTACGGCGGCGATACAGGCAATGTAATTAAAAAGAAACTTAACAATCAAGTGAATGTTAAGGGCGGTATCTCCGATGAAAGCAAATTAGCTACTGAAGACAACATCGGTGTTGTTTCCGACGGTTCTGATACATTGAAATTGCGCTTGGCGAAAGAATTGAAAGGCTTGACGTCTGCTACTTTCACAAACGGCGGCAATAATACTGTTATCAATGGTGATGGCATGACCATCAATCGTGCTGGCGGCGATGCAGTAAGTCTTACAAAAGACGGCTTAAATAACGGCGGTAACAAGATTACGAATGTTGCTGATGGCACGGACCCTAACGATGCAGTTAATAAATCTCAATTGGATAAAGCTACAGCAGCTGCATCTACAACGGTATCGGCAGGTAATAATATTACTGTGACACCTAGCACCAATGCGAATGGTTCCAAGAACTATGAAGTAAGTCTTAAAGATCAAGTGACATTGGGCTCTGATGCTACGAAACAAATCGTGATGGACGGTACTACAGGTACCATCAAGGCTGGTGATAAAGTTACAATCGATGGTAATAAAGGTACGATTAAAGCTGGCAATGTAACAATTGATGGTGAAAACGGTACCATTAAAGCTGGTGACAAGGTAACTATCGATGGTAAAGATGGTAAGATTGCGGCAGGTAAAGTGTCTGTTGATGGTAAAGACGGTTATGTGACAGGTCTAGAAAACAAAGATTGGGATCCTGACAACATCACAAGCGGTCGTGCTGCTACAGAAGATCAATTGCAAAAATCTCACAAATCCTTGGATAACAAGATTAATAACCTAGGTGATGAAATCACGAAAAAAGGTATGAATTTCGCCGGTAATACAGGTGAATTCCACCGTGATTTAGGCCAAAAGGTTACTATCAAAGGTGAAGGTACAGAGTCTGACGATAAATACTCCGGCGAAAATATTAAAACAGTAGCCGACCAAGATGGTAATGTTAATATCAAGATGGCGAAAGACCTTAAGACTGATAGCTTAACTACCGATAAGGTAAAAGTTGGTAAAAACGGTCAAGATGGCGTATCTATTACTGGTCCTAATGGTGCTGACGGTACAGACGGCAAAGTAGGTATTACAGGCAAAGACGGTAAAGATGCTGTATCCATGTCCGGCAAAGACGGCGTTGGTCATATTGGTTTAACTGGTAAAGACGGCCGTAATGCGGATATTACCGTTGATAAAGGTGATCCAGACTTAGACGGTAATGTAATCACTCGTATTAAGTACCAAGATGAAAATGGTAAGACACATCAAGTGGCAACTAAAGACGATGGTATGAAATACGGTGGCGATAGCGGTGCCGTGATTAACAAAAAGCTTAATGAACAAGTAAACGTTATCGGCGGTATTACTGATGCTAGCAAGTTGACTACAGAAGACAATTTAGGTGTCGTATCCGATGGTACTGGCAACCTTAAGGTTCGTATGGCGAAAGACTTGAAAGGCCTTGAAACAGTAACCACTAAGGATGCTGCAGGTAACACCACAGTTATGAACGGTGGCGGTGTAACAATTACACCTGCTAGCGGTAATGCAGTAAGCCTTACTAAAGATGGCCTCAACAACGGCGGTAATACAATTACCAATGTAGGCCCTGGTGTAAACGGCACTGATGCAGTTAACGTAAATCAATTGAAAGGTGCTACAGACGGTTTAGCTAATGCTATTAACTCCGTAGCAGGCGAAACACAACGTGTAGGCGCACATGCAGCGGCTATGTCTGCATTGAAACCTATTCAATATGATCCATTGGAACCAACTCAAGTAATGGCTGGTATCGGTAATTACAGAGGTGAAACTGCGGCAGCTCTTGGCGTTGCACATTACACAGCAGAAGATACAATGTTCCATGTAGGCGTATCTGTTGGTAGCCACCATAACATGGTGAATGCTGGTGTAACTCGTAAATTCGGTACTTCCGATGCGAAGAAAGCGGTTCCTGAACGTTACAAAGGTGGCCCTATTAGCTCCATGTACGTAATGCAAGATGAAATGACTGCTTTGAAAGCTAAGTACGAAAAAGTACAACGCGACAATGAAGAAATGAGAGCACAAATTGCATTATTGATGCAACAAGCGGGCTTGAAATAATATGAAATAACATATTGATACGGCAGTGCTTATAAAAGGCGCCAAAAGCGAAATGCTTTTGGCGCCTTTTTGCATGCAAAAATAGATTCAATGGCTATTTGAGCATATATATATGTCATAGTATTTTGTGATGTAATTAAAATAGGTAAGTAATAATTAGATCATGATAGTTTACTAAGGTGAAATACATTTTTTTATGAAGTTAATTTTATGCGAAAAAATTAGTACATTTAGCATATTCATAAGGCATATGGCGGAGTTTTTGTATATTCATAAATATTTATGATTTAGAAGTGAGTGTAGCGTGAAAAATTTTTTACTTTTACCATAGAATATGATATGTTTAATATGATATGCATCGGTAAATAGCCATATATTAACTGTATTTTTACTTTTTAAAATAGTTATAAAATATTTTATTATATTCATATAATCTGATAGTTTTATGCAAGGAGTAAGACGAGATGAACCGAATTTTTAAAGTAATCTGGAGTCGTACAAAGGGATGTTATGTCGTTGTAGCTGAAACAGCGAAGAATATGTCGAAACGATCGACAATGACATCTGTGTTTGCCAAGATGCTCGGAATTTCTATCTGTACTGTTATGTTAGCAGGAGGGATTATACCAACTGAAGCGCAGGCATCTACATTAAAATGGGGTGATAATGCTCAGGCTAAAAATGGTACTGTAGCGATAGGTGACAATAGTACAGCAATGGCAGATAATAGTGTGGCCTTGGGTACAGGTGCTACTGTTACAAAAACTAATAGGGCTAATGTTGGTAATGTGCAAGGTGTTGCAATCGGAAGAAATGCAACGGTTGAAGTAAATAATGGTGTTGCTATCGGTAATTTGACAAAAGTAGCTTCTTTAAATGGCTTTGCCCTTGGTAATACATCCTGGGCTGGATATGATGAGGCCGGTAACTATGTGGGTGCCGATAATGATCAGGCATTTGGTACCAATGCCAGAGCTTGGGGTGGATCATCCATGGCATTTGGTAATAATGCGAAGGCATCTAAAGGCGGTGCCGTTGCTATGGGTAACGGCTCTCAATCCAGAGGCGAGTGGGGCGTAGCCATCGGTAACGGTGCAAGAGCATTGGCAGCGGGTGCTCGCGCAATCGGTGCGAACTCTACAGCTGACGCTACTAATGCTGCTGCTATGGGTTGGGATAGCGTGGCTAGCGGTGAGGCTTCTATTGCTATCGGTGAGACGGCAAAAGCGACGAAAAATAATTCTATTGCTATGAGTAAAGCTGCAATCGCAGCTTCAGATGATTCCATTGCCATCGGTAAAAATGCATTAGTTGATGTGAATCAACAACGATCAATTGCATTAGGTGCCAACTCCAAGACGGCTAATGTGGTAAGTACGCCAAATCAGCATGTAAATGGTTTATGGTATAAGAATTTAGCTGGCGGCAGTGCTGACTCCACGCTTAGTGTGGGTAGTGATACGGTAAAACGTACGATTACCAATGTGGCGGCGGGACGCATGAATGCTTCGTCTACAGATGCTATTAACGGTAGTCAGTTATATGCCGTAGCAAATAGCCTGGGCAATTTAGCCACTACTACTAAAAATATCCTTGGCGGTAATGCGGCGCTCGATCCTGATACCGGTAAATTAACGATGAGCGATATCGGTTTTACAGGTAAAAGCACGATCCACGATGCTATTAGATATAATAAAGACAATATTGATAAGGGATTGTTCTTTTATGGTGATAACTTTGTTCAGAACCAAGTAAAATTAGGTGACACAGTAAGAATAAAAGGTGGCGCTAGCGGTGCTCTGGCTGACAACAATATTGGGGTTCAAGCAGACGGAAATGGCACACTAAATGTGAAATTGGCTAAAAAATTAACTGGTTTGGATAGCGTAACAGCAGGAACTGCTACGATTGATAATAAAGGGGTGTCTGTAGGCGGTAAACTCTATGTGTCAACCGGTGGTCTTAATGCCAATAATCAACAAATTAGAGGTGTTGCAGACGGTACAGGTAGTCAGGACGCAGTTAACTACGGTCAGTTGCAACGCGCAATTAACGGTACGGCTAAAGAAGCCATAGTAAAAGCAAATGATGATGGTAATATTACGGTAAGGGAAAACTCAACGGCGAAAGGTGGTAAGGAGTATACTGTTGGCTTAAACTATAAGATTACTGTAGGGAAAGGGGCGGCCTCGCATCCTGTAACCATAGATAGTGGTACAGGAACGGTCACAGGTCTTACCAATACATCATGGGATGTAAATAATCCAGCACCCGTTACAGGGCGTGCTGCTACGGAAAATCAGTTAAAGCGGGTTAATGAGAAAGTTAATTCCAATCAGTATTTTATTAATCGAAATACGCAGAGTATCTCAGATAACTCAAGCCGTATTGGTAACAATGCACGAAATATCACAAAAATACAAGATGATATTACTACTAATAAGAATGATATTAACACTATCAATAATACTCTTGAAAAAGGGCTCTATTTTAGCAGCGATACAGGTGCTCCGATTAAGAGAAAATTAGGTGATACTCTAGTCATTAAAGGCGGTGCTACAGGGGCATTATCCGATAATAATATTGGTGTTGTATCCGATGGTACCGGTAGATTGACTGTAAAGTTGGCAAAATATTTAACAGGATTAGAGAGCGTTAATGCAGGAAACACTACTATTAGTAAAAATGGTTTGAGTGTAGGTGCTAGAACCTATGTAACACCTGATGGCATCAATGCTAATAATCAAAAGATTACTGGTGTTGCTAATGGTACAGCACCTAACGATGCGGTTAATTTCAGTCAATTACAAAGTGCTATCGGTGGTACTGCTAAGGCCACTACGGTAAAAGGGAAAGACGCGAATATAACCGTAACAGAAGGTGCCAATGCAAATGGTGGTAAGGAATACACTGTTGGATTGGGCAATAAACTTGCTGTAGGTACGGCACATCCTGTGACCGTGGATGGAACCACAGGAACTATAACAGGTCTTACTAATACAACTTGGAATGTAAATAATCCACAAGCCGTAACTGGTCGTGCCGCAACGGAAGATCAGTTAAAAGCTGTTAATACGCAAGTTAACACAAATAAGGATAAAATAGCTCAAAATACAACTGACATTGCTCAGAATACGACTGATATCGGTAAGAATAAACAAGATATAGCTAAGAACAAGACTGATATAGCTCAAAATACGACTGACATCGGTAAGAATAAGCAAGATATAGCTAAAAATACGGCAGATATCACCAAGAACACAACCGATATTGGTAAGAATACGACTGATATTACACAAAATAAACAAAATATCGCACAGAACACACAAGATATTACGACCAATAAAAATTCTATCTCTACCATCAATACGACTATCGCTAAAGGTCTAAATTTTGATGGAGACAGCGGCGCTGTAATTAACAAACAGTTGGGCGATAAGCTTAGCATCAAGGGTGGTGCAGCGGCTGCGAATTTGACGGACAATAATATCGGTGTCGTATCTGATGGCAACACATTAAATGTGAAACTAGCTAAGACATTAACCGGTTTGGATAGCGTAACGGCTGGGGGTACAACTATCAATAGTAGTGGTTTGACCGTAGGCGGTAAGACCTATGTAACTCCGAACGGCATCAATGCAAACGACAAGAAAATAACTAATGTTGCTGATGGTGAAGTGGCGGCTAATTCCAAAGAGGCAGTTAACGGCGGTCAACTTCATGCGGCTAAAACCGAATTAAATAACAATATTAATAATGCTAAAACTGAATTAAACAAAAATATCGGTGATGCCAAAACTGAGCTCAATAAAAATATTAATGACGCTAAAACTGAACTGAACGGCAATATAGATAATGCTAAAACCGAGCTAAACAATAATATATCGACCGCGAAGAATGATGTGATTAATACAGGTCTCAAGTTTGATGCGGATACAGGCGGAACTAAGACCAATAAATTGGGTTCCAAGGTAACGGTAAATGGCGATGATAATATCACGACAGAAATCAGTCAAACTGGTGACGATACTAAGATCGGCCTTAAATTAAAAAAAGATCTCAACGTTACTACTGTTACTGCTGCTGATACTGTGAAAGCTGGCACTGTGACTATGGGCAAACAAGCTGGTGGTGCTGGCGGTGCAAACGGTAACTTTGTGACAGGACTCGATAATAAGTCTTGGAACGCGGATAATCCTCAAGCTGTAAGTGGTCGAGCTGCAACGGAAGATCAGTTGAAATCCGTTAATGATAAGGTCAATACAAATGTAACCAATATCAATAAAGGATTAAACTTTAACGGTGATAGCGGTACTGCGATTAATAAAAAATTGGGCGACACTGTTACCATTAAAGGTGGTGCTACAGCGGATCTTACGGACAATAATATCGGTGTCGTGTCTGATGGCAGCACATTAAATGTGAAACTAGCTAAAACATTAACTGGTTTGGATAGCGTAACAGCTGGTGGAACAACTATTAATAGTAGTGGTTTGACTGTAGGCGGCAAGACCTACGTAACGCCGAACGGTATCAATGCAAATAATCAAAAGATTACCGGTCTAGCAAAAGGCACAGATCCTACTGATGCGGTTAACTTCAGTCAGTTGCAGGATGCTATCGGTGGAACTGCTAAGGCAAGTACTGTGAAAGCTAAAAACAGCAATATCACTGTAGATGAAGGTACAAATGCAGCCGGCGGTAAGGAATATACTGTCGGATTAGGGGATAAAATCACCTTAGGAACTGCTAATCCTGTATCTGTGGATGGTACTGCAGGCACGGTAACTGGTCTTACTAATACTGCTTGGGATGTAGATAATCCACAAGCCGTAACCGGCCGTGCTGCAACGGAAGATCAGTTGAAGTCTGTTAATACGCAAGTTAATACGAACAAGGATAAAATAGCTCAAAACACAACTGACATTGCTCAAAATGCGACTGATATTGGCAAGAATAAACAAGATATAACTAAAAACAAGGCTGATATTGCTCAAAATACAACTGACATCGGTAAGAATAAGACTGATGTTGCACAAAATAAGCAAAATATCGCTCAAAATACGCAAGATATTACGACTAATAAAAATGCTATATCCACAATCAATACGACTATTGCTAAAGGCCTTAACTTTGATGGAGATAGCGGCGCTGTAATTAATAAACAGTTGGGCGATAAGCTTAGCATCAAAGGTGGTGCAGCGGCTGCGAACTTGACGGACAATAATATTGGTGTCGTATCTGATGGCAGTACGTTAAACGTGAAGTTAGCTAAAACATTAACTGGTTTGGAAAGCGTAACAGCTGGTGGCACTATCATCAATAGTGTTGGTTTGACCGTAGGTGGTAAGAATTATGTATCTCCAAATGGTATCAATGCGAACGACCAAAAGATTACCAATGTTGCTAATGGCGATGTGGCGGCTAACTCCAAAGATGCGGTGAACGGCAGTCAATTGCATGACACTAAAACTGAGTTAAATAAAAACATTAGTGATGCTAAGACTGAGTTGAATAAAAATATTGGTGACGCAAAAACTGAACTTACCAACAAAGGCCTTCGTTTTGATGCGGATAATAACGCTGAAAAAACGAATAAACTAGGATCCAAGGTAACGGTAAACGGCGACGACAATATTACGACGGAAATCACGCAAACCGGTGACGACACTAAGATCGGTCTAAAATTGAAGAAAGATCTTAATGTTACATCTGTTACGGCTACAGAAACTGTGAAAGCTGGCACTGTAACCATGGGTAAACAAGCCGATGGTGCAACACCTGCTAATATGGGGAATTACGTAACAGGTCTTGATAATACGGCATGGAGTGTCACTAATCCTACTGCTGTTAGCGGACGTGCTGCAACAGAAGATCAATTGAAGACAGTTACTGAAGCCATCACAACTCAAGGCGCTAATGCAACGGACTTTAGTCTCGTTGCAAATCCTGCAGCAGGTTCCAATGGTGACTATACTGTAGATGCCAATGGTGACGTGGCATTGACAGTTCAAGATAAGAACCATCCGGATAAAACAAAAACCGTAACGATTAAAGATGTAGCATCTAAATCCGAATTGGATAAAGGCTTGAACTTTAATGGCGACTCTGGCACGACTATTAATAAGAAATTAGGTGGTACTGTTGCCATTAAAGGCGGAGCTACGGCCGCAGATTTAACGGATAATAATATTGGCGTTGTATCTGACGGTACAGGCACATTGAACGTGAAGTTGGCAAAAACATTAACCGGTTTAGATAGCGTAACAGCTGGCGGTACAACCATCAATAGTGGTGGTTTGACCGTAGGTGGTAAGACTTATGTATCTCCAAACGGCATCAATGCGAATGATCAAAAGATTACCAATGTTGCTAATGGCGATGTGGCGGCTAACTCCAAAGATGCGGTGAACGGCAGTCAATTGCATGACACTAAAACTGAGTTAAATAAAAACATTAGTGATGCTAAGACTGAGTTGAATAAAAATATTGGTGACGCAAAAACTGAACTTACCAACAAAGGCCTTCGTTTTGATGCGGATAATAACGCTGAAAAAACTAATAAACTAGGCTCTAAGGTAACGGTAAACGGCGACGATAACATCACCACAGAAATTACACAAACCGGTGACGATACGAAGATCGGCCTAAAATTGAAGAAAGATCTTAACGTTACCACTGTTACGGCAGCGGAAACTGTGAAAGCTGGTACGGTAACTATGGGTAAACAATCTGATGGTGTAACCCCTGCTAATACGGGTAATTACGTAACAGGTCTTGATAATAAGGCTTGGAGCATTGATAATCCTACGATTGCATCTGGCCGTGCAGCAACGGAAGACCAATTGAAAACGGTTAGTGATGAAGTTAAGAAACAAGGTGCTAGTGCAACAGACTTTAGTCTCGTTGCAAATCCTACGGCGGGATCCAATGGTGACTATACTGTAGATGCCAACGGTGATGTAGCATTGACAGTTCAAGATAAGAATCATCTGGATCAAACAAAAACCGTAACGATTAAAGATGTGGCGTCTAAATCCGAAGTAGATAAAGGCTTGAACTTTGACGGTGACTCTGGTACGACTATCAACAAGAAGCTAGGTGGTACTGTTGCCATTAAAGGTGGAGCTACGGCCGCAGATTTAACAGATAATAATATTGGTGTTGTATCTGATGGCACAGGCACATTAAACGTGAAGTTGGCAAAAACATTAACTGGTTTAGATAGCGTAACAGCTGGCGGTACAACCATCAATAGTGGTGGTTTGACCGTAGGTGGTAAGACTTATGTATCTCCAAACGGCATCAATGCGAATGATCAAAAGATTACCAATGTTGCTAATGGCGATGTGGCGGCTAACTCCAAAGATGCGGTGAACGGCAGTCAATTGCATGACACTAAAACTGAGTTAAATAAAAACATTAGTGATACTAAAACCGAATTAAACAAAAATATCGCTGACACTAAAACTGAACTCAACAATAATATTAATGACGCTAAGACTGAACTTACCAACAAAGGCCTTCGTTTTGATGCGGATAATAACGCTGAAAAAACTAATAAACTAGGCTCTAAGGTAACGGTAAACGGCGACGATAACATCACCACAGAAATTACACAAACCGGTGATGACACTAAGATCGGTCTAAAATTGAAGAAAGATCTTAACGTTACATCTGTTACTGCTACAGAAACTGTGAAAGCCGGCACTGTAACCATGGGCAAACAATCCGATGGTGCAACCCCTGCTAATACAGGTAACTACGTGACAGGGCTTGATAATAAGACTTGGAATGCAGGTAATGTTGTATCCGGTCGTGCTGCAACAGAGGATCAATTGAAACAAGCTTTGGCAGGTCAAACTGATACAGGTCTCAAATTCAATGCTAATGTAGGCGGCGTACAAACTAATAAATTAGGCTCTACTATCACTGTTAAAGGTGAAGGCAAAGCTGCTGATACCGACTATAGTGGTGACAATATTAAGACTTTCATCAAACAAGATGCAGCAACAGGTAACACGACTATCGATGTGAAGATGAACAAAAATCTTAAGGCTGAATCCGTGAAAGTCGGCAAAGACGGTAAGGATGGCGTATCTCTTACCGGTCCAGATACGGTGAATGGCACCGACGGTAAGGTAGCTGTTACAGATAAAAACGGCAAGGATGCGGTGTCCATGTCCGGCAAAGACGGTATTGGCCACATCGGTTTAACCGGAAAAAATGGGCGCAATGCGGATATTATTGCTGATAAGGGCGATTCCGATCTCGACGGCAATGTAATCACTCGTATTAAGTACCAAGATGAAAACGGTAAGACTCATCAAGTGGCAACCAAAGACGATGGTATGAAATACGGTGGTGATTCCGGTACTACCATCAAGAAAAAACTTAATGAACAATTGGACATTAAGGGTGGTGTTACAAGTGAAGATGAGTTGACCAAAAACAATATCGGTGTTATCAGTAAAGATAATGTGCTCAATGTTCGTTTGGCAAAAAATCTTAAAGGGCTGGATTCCATAACTTTCAATAATGGCACTAATGGTGCAAACGGTAAAACCGTTGTAAATGGTGAAGGTATGACCGTTCAAGATAAGGATGGCAATCCGTTGACTGCTGTTACAAAAGACGGTGTGAAGATTACCAACGGTCCATCCATGACGAAGGACGGTATCGATGCGTCCAATAAGAAGATTACGAATGTAGCCGATGGTACTGATTCTAAGGATGCGGTTAATAAATCCCAATTGGATAAAGCCGCAGCAGCTGCTACTACAACAGTAACGGCAGGTAATAATGTCCAAGTAGATAAGACCACTAATGCGGACGGCTCTACAAATTACAAAGTGGGCCTTAAGGACCAAGTAACAATGGGGACTGATCCTACGAAACAAATTGCGATGGATGGTACAACAGGCACTATCAAAGCCGGTGACAAGGTTACCATCGATGGCAACAAAGGCACCATTAAAGCCGGTGATAAAGTTGAAATCGATGGCGATAAGGGTACAATCAAGGCCGGCAATGTTGCAATCGACGGTACAAACGGTACGATTAAGGCCGGAGATAAGGTAACTATCGACGGTAAAGACGGTAAGATCGCGGCAGGTAAAGTCGCTGTTGACGGTAAGGACGGCTATGTGACAGGTCTGGAAAACAAAGATTGGGATCCTAACAATATCACAAGTGGTCGTGCTGCTACAGAAGATCAATTGCAGAAGTCCCATAAAACCTTGGATAATAAGATTAATAACTTAGGTGATGACATTACGAAGAAAGGTATGGATTTTGCCGGTAATACAGGTGATTTCCATCGTGATTTAGGTCAAAAAGTTACCATCAAAGGTGAAGGTCAAGGGGCTGATAGTGATTATTCCGGTGAAAATATCAAAACAGTAGCCGAAAATGGTAATGTTACTATTAAAATGGCTAAGAATCTTAAGGCCGACAGCGTTACTACCAAAACGGTCACTGCCGATACGGTAACGACTGATAAGGTGAAAGTCGGCAAAAACGGTCAAGATGGCGTTTCCATTACAGGTCCAGACGCTGCGAATGGTACAGATGGCAAAGTAGCTGTTATTGGTAAAGACGGTAAAGATGCTGTATCTATGTCCGGCAAAGACGGCGTTGGTCACATCGGTTTAACTGGCAAAGATGGTCGTAATGCAGATATGATTGCTGATAAGGGCGATTCTGATCTAGGAGGTAATGCTATTACTCGTATTAAGTACCAAGATGAACAGGGCAAGACACATCAAGTGGCAACCAAAGACGATGGTATGAAATACGGTGGTGATTCCGGTAATGTGATTAACAAAAAGCTTAACGAACAGGTAAACGTAATCGGTGGTATTACTGATGCTAGCAAGTTGACTACAGAAGATAATGTAGGCGTTGTATCTGACGGCACTAATCTTAAAGTTCGTATGGCGAAAGATTTGAAAGGTCTTACGTCCGTAACGACTAAGGATACTGCAGGTAACTCTACGGTTGTAAACGGCAGTGGTATAACCATTACTCCTGCTAGCGGTAACACTGTAAGTCTTACTAAAGACGGATTGAATAATGGTGGCAAAACAATTAGCAATGTAGGTCCTGGTGTAAACGGTACGGATGCGGTTAACGTAAATCAATTGAAAGGAGTTACGGAGGGCATGGCCAATGCTATTAATTCCGTGGCTGGCGAAACGCAACGTGTAGGTGCTCATGCGGCGGCTATGTCTGCGTTGAAACCGATTCAATATGATCCGTTAGAACCAACTCAAGTGATGGCTGGTATTGGTAATTACAGAGGCGAAACTGCAGCAGCTTTAGGTGTTGCTCACTACACATCGGAAGACACTATGTTCCATGCAGGCGTATCTGTTGGCAGTCGTCATAATATGGTGAATGCCGGTGTAACTCGTAAATTCGGTTCTTCTGATGAGAAGAAGGCTATTCCTGAACGATACAAGGGCGGTCCTATCAGTTCTATGTACGTAATGCAGGATGAAATGACTGCTTTGAAAGCTGAAAATGCACGCATGAAAGCGCAGGATGAAAAATTAACTGCAGACTATGCGGCATTGAAAGAAGACAACCTTCGTCTACAGAAAGATAACGAAGAAACTAAACGACAATTAGCTCTTATTATGAGTCGTTTAGGCATGTAAATCATATAAATTTCATTTTATATTCATGTGGTAAAATCTATTGATGTACCAGAAAATACTCATGAAGATTAGATGATTTTAACCCTATATGGTACATAAAATGAAAGAACGAAAGTCTACTGTGAAAGGACTTTCGTTCTTTTTTTGTATTTGGCTTCACAAACCTTTCATAATAGTGTATAATACAGAACATATAATTTTAATCGAAAATTATAAATGTGATTAATTTACTATAAAATCATTAGTTTTAGATTATAAGTGTTGTTTGGCCCATTGTTGTAAGGGTTTTTATGATTGAAAATATATTTAAATGAGTAAGAAAATCAATTTTTAAAAGAAGTTTAAAGTTCTGAAAATAAATGAGCGAAATGTGAAAAAAATATATTTACATTCATAAACTAATCTGATATTTTATATGTATAGTAATTAAATTTTTGATGAAAATTTTATTATTTTTAGTGTTTTAGTGTTGGTTTTAGAATCCCTTATAAAACTGTGTGAAAGGTAGGTACTACTAAATGAATCGTATTTATAGGGTAATTTGGAGTCAGGTACGAGGCGCATATGTCGTTGTATCTGAAATCGCAAAAAGCCATACTCGTGGCTCCAAAAGCTTTGTTAGTAATTCCGCTAAAGCTTCGGTAAAAGTTGGCTTGGCGGCTATGGTTTTAACTTGTGGTAGTGGGTTGATTTCGGGTGTTGATGCAGCGCCTAACAGAGGCCTTTCTTTGGCTCCTGGTGAAGGTCCTAATGATGGTGGGTTTACATATTTATATCCTAGCCAAAATTCTCCTTATATTCAAATGTATGATTACAAAACACCGGGGAATCCAGGACAAGGATATTTATATACAAATAATAAGGTGTTTGGCATCCAAATCGGTAACAATGCGAATGCCCGTGCTAATGATGGTTCTGTGTCTGGTATTTCTATCGGTGACTATTCCCAATCTCGTGCGTTGGGTATCGGTTTAGGCCACTATGCTCAATCTGAACAAATCGGTGCTATTGCTGTTGGCTCTGCTGCGAAGGCAAAAGGCTTTAACTCTTTGGCGATGATGCGTCAAGCCTATGCAGGTGAACAATATGCGGCAGCTATTGGTACGGCAGCATCTGCACAAGGTAAAGCGAGCTTGGCTATGGGTCACTCCGCATTAGCAACAGGTGATCAATCTATTGCTATTGGCTCTGCAAATCCAACACCAATGAAGGATGATAAAGGTACACCGTATACAGCATATGACGGAACTACTAATACTCAAGCTAATGCAGCTCGTTCTATTGCTATCGGTCAAGGTGCTAAATCAGATACTGAAGATAGCGTAGCTATGGGTACTAGTGCGTATGTAGCATCAGGTTCAAATTATAAAGGTGAAGGTTATGTAAGAGGCGTAGCCATCGGTAACCGTGCTACATCTAAAGGCATTCAAGGCGTAGCTATCGGTAATACGGCTGCTCATTACCGCGATAATGCAGTGGCAATCGGTAATGCTGCTACAACTTACGCAAAAGACGGCGTTGCCATCGGTAACAATGCTGAATCCGGTATTCAAAATGACCCGACTGTTAAAGTAAATAACTCCGTTGCTGTAGGTAACTCTGCACGTGCTCATGGCGGTTCCGGTGTGGCTCTTGGTAATGATACATATGCATTGGGCGGATCTTCTGTGGCTGCAGGTAATGCGGCTTGGGCATTAGGAGAACGTTCCACAGCTATCGGTAACAATGCTCATTCTGAAGGTTACGGCTCTATTGCTATGGGTCGTGAAGCGAGTGCTTTGAGTACTCAAGATGGAGACAAGAAAAATGTTGTGGCTATCGGTGATGATGCACAAGCAACTGGCTCCCGTTCCATCGCATTGGGCGTAAGCGCTCAAGCTGGTACATTAGAACGTGTACGTGATCGTAGCGTTTACAAAGATAATCCTGAATTAATCACTAAACTTAAAGCTCAAAAAGAAGTAACTGATGCGGTAGCAATCGGTAGCGAAGCAAGTGTACAAGAAAACGAAGGCTTAGCTCTCGGTAGCAAAGCAACAGTAAATAATGTTCGTGGCGTTGCATTAGGTGCTAATTCTGCAACAGCTGCTCCTGTAAGTACTGCTAGTGAAACAATTAACGGTTTGAAATACAACTATGCAGGTGGTAGTGCTGATTCCACAGTTAGCGTAGGTAATACTTCTACAAAACGTACAATTACTAATGTTGCTGCTGGTCGTGTAAGCGCACAATCTACAGATGCTATTAACGGTAGCCAATTATATGGCGTTGCTAATGCAGTAGGTAATGTAGCTAACAGCACTAAGAATATCTTGGGCGGTAATGCTCAGGTTGACCAAAACGGTACTATCACCATGACTAATATTGGTGATACAGGTAAAAACACTGTTCATGAAGCTATTAAATCCGCAAACTCCGGTTGGGAACTTCAAGTTAATGGCCAAAAGGTTAAAGATGTAAAAGCTCCAAACCGTACAGTGAACTTTAACGCTGGTAAAAATATTAAATTAGAAGGCGCCGGAGACAATGTTACAGTTGCAACAGTTGATAATGCAAACTTCAACTCCGTTACAACTGGTAGCGTATCTATGAGCAAAACCGGTATCAATGCTGGTGGTTATCAAATTACCAATGTACAATCTGGCGGTGATACATTAACAAATGCGGCTAATATCGGTGATATTTCTCGTATTGCTGCAAAATACGATAAATACTTGCAACGTGGTTCTGCAACGTATGAAGCAAACGGTAATGGCAAGATTAACATGACCGGTACAAATGGTTTGACTGCTGAAGTAACAGGTTTGAAAAACACGTATGTTACATCTGGTACAGTATCCAATGACGGTAAGAGATTGACATTGACACGTAATGACAATCAAACATTCGATGTTGATATCTCTAAAATCTCTAATGGTCTTTCCAAAACTGACTACCGTTTGATTGCAAACCCTGCAGCAGGTAGCAATGGCGAATATAAAGTAGCTGCTGATGGTAGCATGACATTGACTGTTGCTGATGCTGATGGTTCCAACCCTAGACAAGTTAAGTTGACGAACCTTGCTTCTAAAGAGCAACAAGATATCAATACTACTAATATCACAAATAACACTAACAAGATTGCTAAAGGCTTAAGCTTCCAAGGCGATAACAATGTTAAAATCAACAAACAACTTGGCGATACTTTAGGTATTACAGGTGGCGCTACAGGTGCTTTGTCTGACAACAACATCGGTGTTGTAGCTAAAGACGGCAATCTAAATGTTAAGTTGGCAAAAGACCTAACAGGTTTGAACAGCGTAACTGCAGGTTCTGTTCGCGTAGGTACACATAGCGATAATAAAAACTATGTAACTGGTTTGGACAATAAAGAATGGAATGTTCAAAACCCTACCATCACATCTGGTCGTGCAGCAACTGAAGATCAGTTGAAAAAAGTGTCTGATGAAATCAAGACTACTAATGCAGCTAAAACAGATTACCGTTTGATCAACAATACAAACTCTGCAGACGGTTCTTACTCTGTAGAAAACAACAAGGTTGATTTAAAAGTTAAAGATGAAGCTCATCCTAACAGCCCTGCAAATACAGTAACAATCAACAATATCGCATCCAAAACTGAATTGGATAAATTAACAGAACGTGCTGTTAAATATGATCTTAACGGTACTACTGTTAATAAAAACAAGGTTACGTTGGAAGGCCAAGGCGGTACAACAATTACTAACTTGAAAGCTGGTGAAGTATCCTCTACTTCTACAGATGCTGTAAATGGTAGCCAATTACATGATGTGAAAATCGAAGCAGGTAAACATTCTAAAGTTACTGTTTCCGATGATAACCTCAAATTGACAACTACTCCTGCTACAAGCACTGAAGGTGCTAAATATGATCTTCGTTTGAACAACAAAGTGACATTGGGTAGCGGTAACAATCAAGTAGTTCTTGATGGTACAGCAGGTAGAGTAACTGCTAGTGGCGTTGTAATGGGCTCTCAAACTGTTCAAAATACGAAACATGCGAGCGAAACTGGTAATTATGTAACTAACTTGAGCAATAAGAGCTGGGATTCCACATCTATCGTATCCGGTCGTGCAGCGACTGAAGATCAGTTGAAAAAAGTTAGCGAACAAATTACTCAACAAGGTAGCAGTGCAACTGACTATCGTCTTGTAAGAAACTCCGCTGGTGACGGTTCCTACAAGGTAAACGACAATGGTGAAGTATCCTTGACTGTAGAGGATAAAAACCATGCAGGCGTTAAAGAGCAAGTTACAATCAATAACATTGCATCCAAGACTTCTGTAGATAAATTGACAGATCGTGCTGTTAAATACGACATCAATAACGGTGTTGTTGATAAGACTAAGGTAACATTGGAAGGCGCTAATGGCACTACAATTACAAATGTAAAAGACGGTGCTGTAACAGCTACATCTACAGATGCTATTAATGGTAGCCAATTGTTCAAGACTAAAGAAGAATTGATCAATAAAGGCATGAAATTCGGTGCTGACTCCGGTAACGTAATCAATAAAAAACTTGGTGAACAAGTAAACGTTAAAGGTGGCATCACAGAAGTATCCAAATTGACTGCAGAAGACAATATCGGTGTTGTATCCGATGGCTCTAACGACTTGAAAGTTCGTTTGGCTAAAGACCTTAAAGGTTTGAACAGCGTAACTGTAGGCGATACAAAAGTTACTTCCAACGGTGTAACTATCAGCAACGGTGCTACAAACAATGCATCTGTATCCCTTACTAAAACAGGCTTGGATAATGGTGGTAACAAGATTACTAACGTTGCTCGTGGTACAATCGACAGCGATGCAGTAAACTTGGCACAATTGAAAGAAGTATCTAACAGTGCATCTGCAGCAAATACAAAGGTAGCTGAAGGTAAAAATATTAAAGTTGATGAAAGCATCGACAATGTAACTAAAGCTAAAACATATACTGTAGGCTTGAAAGATGAAGTAACATTAGGTGCAGGTAACACAGCTATAAATATCAACGGTACAACAGGTATCGTGAAAGCTGGCACTGGCGATAATGCTGTGACTATCAATGGCACAAATGGTATTATCAACTCCGGTAAAGTGACTATCAATGGTACTACAGGTACTGTTAACGAGTTGACTAACAGAACTTGGAACCCTAAAGCTATTACTAATGGTCAAGCTGCTACAGAAGATCAATTGAAAGTAGTAGACAATAAAATTGATACTACAAAAACTGAAATCGTAGAAAAAGGCTTGAATTTCCAAGGCGATGCAGGTACTGCAATTCATAAAGACCTTGGTCAAACATTGAAAATCTCTGGCGGTCAAGCTGATGCATCTAAACTTTCAGAAAATAACATCGGCGTAGTTAATAACAACGGCGTATTGAATGTTAAACTTGCTAAAGATTTGACAGGCTTGAACAGCGTAACAACTGGTGCTACAACTATTAACAACAATGGTTTGACAATCGGTGGTAACACATTTGTTACAAGCAACGGCTTCAATGCTAACGATACTCAAATCACAAACGTGAAAGCTGGTACAGAGGATAACCACGCAGTTAACCTTAAACAGTTGAAAGAAGTATCCAATAACGCAGCGGCAGCTAAAACTGTTGTAAAAGCAGGTAAAAACATCAATGTAACTGATTCTGAAGATCCACTTACTAAAGCTAAGACTTATACAGTTGGTTTACAAGACACAGTAACATTGGGTTCTGGCAATACTGCTGTTAATATCGACGGCACAAAAGGTATTGTGAAAGCTGGCGAAGGCAATAATGCTGTAACTATCAACGGTACAAACAGCACAATTAATGCTGGTAACGTAGCGATTGACGGTGTAACAGGCAATATCAATTCCGGTAAAGTTCTTGTTAACGGTGCTAAAGGTACTGTAAACAACTTAACAAATATCACTTGGGATGCTGACCATATCACAAGCGGTCAAGCTGCAACAGAAGATCAATTGAAAGTTGTTGATAAGAAAATTACTGACAATGGTAGTAACTTGACTAAGAAGGGCTTGAACTTCAAAGGCGATGACGCTACAAGCATTCATAAAGATCTTGGCGAAACATTAGATGTTGTAGGTGGTACTTCCGATAAAGCTAAATTGTCTGACAATAACATCGGCGTGGTATCTGAAAACGGTAAGTTGAATGTTAAACTTGCTAAAGAGTTGACTGGCTTAACAAGTGTAACAACTGGTGCTACAACAATTAATAACGAAGGTTTAACAATTGGTGGTAATAAATTCGTTACAGCTAACGGTTTTGATGCTAACAATACACAAATCAAAAACGTAAAAGCTGGTACTGACGGCAATGATGCAGTTAACTTGAATCAATTGAATGAAGTTAAAAATGCATCCAACACTACAGTTGAAGGTAGCGAAAACATCAATGTTAACTCCACAGTAGATCCTAATACAAAAGCTAAAACTTACAAAGTAGCATTGAAAGACAATGTAACTTTAGGTTCTGGCAATAATGCAATCAACATCAACGGTACTACAGGTATTGTAAAAGCTGGTGACGGTGCTAATGCTGTGACTATCAATGGTACAAACGGCACTATCAACTCCGGTAAAGTGACTGTTAACGGTGCTGCTGGTACTGTAAACAACTTGACAAACATTACTTGGGATGGCAAAAACTTCACAAGTGGTCAAGCTGCAACAGAAGACCAATTGAAAATTGTTGATAAGAAAATCACTGACAACAGCACTGACTTGACTAAGAAAGGCTTGAACTTCCAAGCTGATTCTGGCGAAGTAATTCATAAAGATCTTGGTCAAACATTAGATGTTGTAGGTGGCATTACTGAAAAATCTAAATTGTCCGACAACAACATCGGTGTAGTATCCGAAAATGGTAAGTTGAATGTTAAACTTGCAAAAGATTTAACAGGCTTGAACAGCGTAACAACTGGTCAAACAACTATCAACAACGATGGCTTGACAATCAACAACAAACAATTCGTTACAGCTAATGGCTTCAATGCTAACAATACACAAATCAAAAACGTAACTGCTGGCGTGGAAGATAACGATGCTGTAAATGTTAAACAATTGAACGATGTAAAAGCTGCATCTAATACAAAAGTAGAAGGTAGCAAAAACATCGACGTTGATGAAGCTGTAGATCCAACTACAAAAGCTAAAACTTACACAGTTGCATTGAAAGACACTGTAACATTAGGTTCCGGTAACACAGCAGTTAACATCGACGGTACAAAAGGTATCGTAAAAGCTGGCGACGGCACTAATGCAGTAACTATCAATGGCGTAAACAGCACAATTAATGCTGGTAAAGTAGCAATTGATGGCGTAACAGGTAACATCAATGCAGGTAAAGTTCTTGTTAACGGTGCGAACGGTACTGTAAACAACTTGACTAACATTACTTGGGATCCTGCACATATTACAAGCGGTCAAGCTGCAACAGAAGATCAATTGAAAGTTGTAGATAACAAAATTGATAAGAACACTGAAAACTTGACTAAGAAAGGCTTAAACTTCCAAGCTGATTCTGGCGAAGTAATCCATAAAGATCTTGGTCAAACATTGGATGTTGTAGGTGGCATTACTGATAAAGCTAAATTGTCTGACAACAATATTGGTGTTGTATCCGAAAACGGTAAGTTGAATGTTAAACTTGCAAAAGATTTAACAGGCTTGAACAGCGTAACAACTGGTCAAACAACAATCAACAACAATGGCTTGACTATTGGTGGTAATACATTTGTTACAAACAACGGCTTCAATGCTAACAATACGCAAATCAAAAATGTTAAAGCTGGTACAGAAGATAGTGATGCTGTTAACCTTAAACAATTGAACGAAGTAAAAGCTGCGTCCGATACTAAGGTAAAAGGTAGCAAGAACATCCATGTTGAAGAAGAAATCAACGATCTTACAAAAGCTAAAACATACACTGTAAATTTGAAAGACACAGTGACATTGGGCTCCGGTAGTACATCAGTTCATTTCGATGGTACAACAGGTATCATTAGAGCTGGCGAAGGTGCTAATGCTGTAAATATCAATGGTACAAACGGTACAATCAACTCCGGTAAGGTAACTATCAACGGTGGTTCTGGTACTGTTAACGATTTGACTAACAGAACTTGGGATCCTAATAAGATTACTAATGGTCAAGCTGCGACAGAAGATCAATTGAAAGTTGTAGACAACAAAATTGATAAAAACACTGAAGACTTGACTAAGAAAGGCTTGAACTTCAAAGGCGACTCCGGTGAAGCTATCCATAAAGACCTCGGTCAAACATTGGAACTCAAAGGTGGCGAATCTGATGCTTCTAAACTTTCAAATGGTAACATTGGCGTAGTTAATGAAAACGGCAACTTGAACGTTAAACTCGCTAAGAACCTTAAAGGTCTTGATTCCGTAACTGTTGGTTCCGATCCAAACAAACAAGTTGTTCTTGATGATAAGGGCGTATCTGTAGGCGGTAAAACTTACATTTCTAACGAAGGCTTAAACGCAAATAATCAAAAGATTACTAACGTGGCAGCTGGTGTAAATGATACAGATGCAGTTAACGTTCAACAGTTGAAGAGCAGCATGGCGGCAGCAACTACAACAGTGAAAGCTGGCGATAGCGGCAATACAACTGTAACATCTACAACAAATGCGGATAAGTCCAAAACATACACTGTAGATATCAAAAAAGACTTGAACTTACGCAGTGTGATTACCACTACTGACGATAAGAAATTCTCTACTGTAACAAACGGTGTAGGTGTTACAAGCACTGATACATTAGGCAATACAACTGCTCTTACTGCAGGTAATGTAAAAGTATCTGATAGCCAAAATAATTCAACACAAACAACAGCTAATGGTGTGCTTGTAGATAATCCAACTAAGGCCACTGAATTGACTGCTAATGGTGTTGTAACTACTGATAAAAAGACTAAGAGCACAAGAACAACTGCAGACGGCATGGTAGTTACATCCGGCATGGGCGATTCTAAATTAACTACTAGTGTTAGCAGCAACGGTGTTGAGATTATAACTCCTCCTAAGAGTGATGGTAATGGTAGCCCTAGAGATGGTGGAAACAAGGTTACATTAACTAAAGACGGCTTGAACAATGGTGGTAATCAAGTTGTTAACATGGCAAGCGGTTATGGTAAAGGCGAAGATATCAACAATATTGCTGATAATAGCAGCAGCTTAACAAATGGTGCTAACATCGGTGACTTGAAGAAAGGTATCGACGGCCTTAAGAAAGCTGGCTTAGACTTTGCAGGTGATAGAGGCAAATTCCATCGTGACCTAGGTCAAAAAGTGACTGTTAAAGGTGGCGTTACTGATGAAAGCAAACTTTCCACTGCAAACAATATCGGTGTTATTTCCGATAACAACGGCAGCTTGAATGTTCGTTTGGCAAAAGATATTACTGGTATCAACTCCATTACAACTATGGATAACTCCGGTCATACAACTGTGACAAACGGTAACGGTATCACAATTAAGAATAATGGTGGTGGCAGCGTATCCTTAACAAGCTCTGGTTTGAACAACGGCGGTAATAAGATTACTAACGTGGCTCCAGGCGAAATTAGCTCCACTTCTACTGATGCTGTTAATGGTTCCCAACTTAATCGTGTTGCAAACAGCATGAATAATGTTGTAAACGAAGTTCGTCAAGTTGGTGCGATGTCCTCCGCGTTGTCCGCATTGAAACCTATGGCTTATGACCCTTACGAACCTACTCAAATCATGGCAGGTTACGGTAACTACCGTGGTGACTCCGCATTGGCATTAGGTGTGGCTCATTACAAAAATGAATCCATGATGTTACATGCTGGTGTTGCTTGGGCAGGCAGCAATAGCCATATGATGGCAAATGCTGGTGTAACTTGGAAAGTAGGTAACAGAGACGGCGAAGCAGAAACTGCAGATCGTTATCGTAAAGGACCTATCAGTTCTACATATGCAATGCAACGTGAACTTGCTGCAATGAAAGCTGAAAATCAAGGATTAAAAGGTGAAGTAGCTGATTTGAAAGCTGAAAATGAACAAATGAAAGCTAATATTGCTGCAATGATGGCAAGACTAGGTTTATAATACGTTCATGCTGAACATTACGGGTTGAGGATTCCCTTTTGGGGGTCCTCTCACCCGATTTAATTCGTTGATAGAAAAGAGGAATATATAATGAAAAAATCCACTTTGCTTGCTTTCACAGCGGCAGTATTATTCGGCAGTGGCGTATTCCATGTTAATGCGGCATCTGCTACATTTGATGATCCATTGCTTTTACCAAATCCGGCTAAAGCGCCTACAACAGGTTCTGTTGTATTGGTTCCTGTGGCTAGCCCTCAGGCGGTGCAAAGTATCCATGAATTTGTGAAAGCATGGGAAAATGCGGAAAAACATATTGCTTTAGCTGAAAGCAAAAAGAATAATCATCAAGCGTTAACTAAAGAAGAAGCTAAATGGTTACATTCTAAAGATAAGCATAATTATGCTGATTATTTCCGTAAACATTCTTTAGGTTATGTACATGGCCAAGAAACTGCATTGAACTGGAATGGTGAAAACCGTAATAAAAACGAGTATAGCTATTACACATTCCCTAAATATGATAAGGACCAAGGCTATACAAATAGCTATGGTTACAATGTATTGCGCAGCATGGTTGATCGCATGAATGAATTGCTTCAAAAACAAAAGGCCGTTGGCGGTCCTTTGACTGATGAAGAAGCACAAGCATTGGAAGATGCTATGCTTGATATCATGGCTCAAGATCAAGAACATGTATCTAATGAAGAATTGCGTTATTACATGAACGAAGCAGTTTGGTTTGCTACAAAACAAACTGTGAAGAATATGTCTGCAGAAGAACCTTCTGTTGGCGATATGCACGAAATTAACCTTCGTGAAGCGATTCAGACAGATAACTAATCATCTAAATACACATATAATTAAATCTTTATATGTATAACTTTTGCTGTATAGGAAATGCAGATGCAATACCTTATATATAAAAGTTTTTAATATACAGTGTTGAAATGCAAATAAGGGATTCTATAAACACACTGTTATATAGGCAAGAAGCCGCAACAGAATGCAATATATGCATTCTTGTTGCGGCTTTTTTTTGCTTTAAATTCTCGTTATATGATATGTCTAAAAGAGTGATATAACTCAAGTTTCGAATCTGTAAAATTAGGCCGTGAAATTGTGCAAAAATAATGGTAAAAATTTTCTGAAATTTGTAGTAAAATTTGTCCAAATTTTGTTGACATGAGTATATGGAAATGTTATTATATTCAAGTACCCCATATGAAGGGGCACAGATCTTTGAAAACTGAACAATGATAGGTAATCAATCAAAACGATTGAACATATGCCAGAGTGCGGGTTTTGACATAGTCAAAACCAACCATAATTCAAAGTT
>ERZ772979.57-NODE-57-length-95948-cov-64.893642_pt1 | contig 95948 bp, 81 predicted proteins | sample MGYA00511130_ERZ772979 | MGnify/ENA primary metagenome ERZ772979 (study PRJEB29015, sample SAMEA2738103) | human oral metagenome | biome: human oral; feature: human-associated habitat; material: saliva | place: China | collected 2186 ...
GCAGGGTGATGACTGGTACCTCCTGAACGAGTCCGGCGCCATGGTCACCGGCTGGACCAAGCAGGGCAACGACTGGTACTACCTGGAGAACAGCGGCAAGATGGCGACCGGCTGGAGCCAGGTCGGCGGCACCTGGTACTACTTCAAGGACAAGGGAGAGATGGTCACCGGCTGGACCAAGCAGGGTGATGACTGGTACCTCCTGAACGAGTCCGGCGCCATGGTCACCGGCTGGGTTAAGCTCGGCTCAACCTGGTTCTACCTGCAGTCTTCCGGCAAGATGGTGACGGGTCCCGCCTACATCAACGGCACTTGGTACCAGTTCGCCAGCGACGGTTCGCTGATCTGATCGCCCATCGGTGAATAGCTGTATCTCTCAGCGACGTCACCGAATCACACACACAAAGAGAGGCCCGTCTTCGTTCATTACGAAGACGGGCCTCTCTTACCGCGAACTATTTCAGTTCTTAGCACGCCGCGACGCGACGAGCGCACCAATGCCGGCGACTAGGACAGCCACTGCACCAACCGCAACCCACACGGCGGATGAACCCGTCGCTGCGAGGGTCTGCACACGTACGTTGGAGGGATTCGTGCCTTCATCCGATGCCGGTGCTGGAGCCGAGGGGGCGGGTGCCGGGGTCGAGGGGCCGGGTGCCGGAGCCGACGGCGTGGGGGTGGATGGGGTGGACTGGCTGGGTGCCGGGGTCGAGGGGCCGGGTGCCGGAGCCGACGGCGTGGGGGTGGATGGGGTGGACTGGCTGGGTGCCGGGGTCGAGGGGCCGGGTGCCGGAGCCGATGGCTCCTGAGTCGGCTGGCCGATCGACGGATTCGGGACGTCCTTCTTCTGATCGGCGGACTTAGCAGGATCGTAGGAACCGGCGCTCGTCATGCAACGCGTTACCGCGTTGCGGTACTCCTCCGCCGTGAGATAACGGCCAGACTGATCTGTCCCTTGCATCGTCACACCGCCGTCCTTTTCAGGGCGAACGGAGGTATCAGCAGCAATAGCATCGGCAGTCGTGTCGAGTTGGGCGTCAATGTCGGATAGACTCTGCGGCGACTGCTCACTGGACGGGTTTGCTAGATAGTCATCCAATGCTGCCTGTGCGGCATCAACGTTCGCTTGCGCAGCGGCGACAGCCTGATTATCAACTGTCGCATCATGCGCGCCTGCGGAGGCGGCTGCAGAGGCCGCAGGAGCGTCAGCCCCGGCCTTTGTAGGAAGTTGGTTCACATCGACGGGAAGAACTACGCCAGGAAGGGCGCCGACCAGATTCTGCCAGGAGTTCGCACGCTGTTCGTCACCAGATCCAGCCAAGCCAGACACGTAATTCGTATTGTCTGCCACGAATGCCGCGCCGTCGAAACCGTAGGCCGAGGCTGCATCGCCAGTCGTATGGAAGCGCGCGGTATCAACTCCGCTGCCAGAGATGGCATAGAATTTCTGAGTCCCGTAGATACGAGTGAACTGGCCATGCTTGGCGATGTACACACCAACGCCGACAACATTGTTGCGAGCGAGCATGTTCTTGTCATGGCCAGGGGAATTCTTCCACTGATCGAAGAGCGCATTCGCGGCCTGCATCGGGTCCTTGGTCGTCCCGTAAGCTCCCCATTTGTCACCGAAGTTTTCGCGGTAGTTGTAAGCGATATTCTCTCCAGCGAAGCTGGTTTCACCGCCGTCAAGGGTCACGCCGTTCCAATACTTCCACGTTGGATCGTGACTGAAGTCGTCTGTATCGGACATATGCTGGCTCCATGAACGAGAGTCGCTAGTCAGCGTATCCGAAACAACCAATTCCGGAAGACCAGCGTTAACTCGATAGGCGTTCATCTTCTGAACGACCAGCACCTCGATAATCTTTGCCTGGGTGGCATCGTCGACTTGCGACCAGTCAACCCAGCCCAGTGCGCGGCTTACCGTGTCAACGTCCGTCGTGTTGTCGGCGACCGTTGAGGCCGTAGCGTTCACAGCGCTCTGTTGGGCGGCAGCGAGTGAGGCCTTCGCGGCGTCGAGAGCGTCGCGCAGCTCAGTTTCCCGATCAGAACCGGTCGCAGAGGGAGTCGAGGCACCCGCAGCGCCCGCAGCGTAGCTGGCGAGAAGCGGGTTGTATTCAGATGTAATGCGCGGCTCCGCGCCCGTGAGTGCCGCACAGAATCCGTCCTGGCTGGCTTGATTCCCCTCAGCGAGAGAGGGAATTACGACGAGTGAGGCTGCGATCGTTGTGGCGGCGAGAACGACCGAGGTGTGGGTTCGGGTGAGCTGGAACGACATCGACTATCGACCTAACACTATGAAACAAAGACAGGTAAATCTTTCCACGCGGTACGCTCACAATCAACTTTTTTCAGTAAGCAATTACCAATGAATATACGCAATTCCAGACCTTTTGAGATTTGACAGGTCTTGAACATTCCACATAGCGATACCAAATCGTTATATTTAACACCCAGTTACTTACCGGACCAAAAGTCCAACTGTGACCGCAGCCTAACATTTTAGGTATTCGGAGACACATTAGACTCTCCTGCTTGACCTACAGAACAACAGGCCGATCACCACGCACTTACGCCACTATGCGGGACACTACTCACCCCACAATGCGAAAAGCCGGTTGAGACACGCAATAGTGTGCTCATATAACAAAACGCGTTGGTTTTGTGACAACTTGTCGGCTTGCCAGTACCACAAAGTCGGCCCTGAAGTCGATGGGCACCAACTTGGAGGACGGACAAATGTATCGGTTTGTCCCACAACCCCCCAGAGCCACGCAGGCCAGGCGCCATCACATGAAGCCACACTCCCCCACAGGCCCATCCCGCAGCAGATGACCGAATAGACAAAAAACCGACACCCACTACGCGAGTGTCGGATTTTCGGTGGAGCTAGGGGGATTCGAACCCCCGACCTCTTCCATGCCATGGAAGCGCGCTACCAACTGCGCCATAGCCCCTTTATTCAGTTCGTCGCCCCGGCGACCTGATAAATATTAGCGGACTCCATGAAGAATACGCAAATCAGATTACATGTCCCTGATCACACTGACTGTCATCAGTCGCAGAGGCAGATGGATAGGCCCAAGACAGCGTCTAGGCACCCAGGACGTCCTCACGCGCACCGATGTTGTGCGATGCCAGGCGCCAACCCGTCCGCGCCGCACTCTTCGCGGTCGAGATACCGACGGGCACAAGTTCCGACCAGTGGCAGTTATCGACGCCACGCAACCCATTAAAAACAGCCGGGTCAAGTCCGAGCAGAGAGACGATACCCCTCGCAATTGCGGAACCGTGGGAGACAGCAATGAGCGATTGATCGGAACGGCACGCGGCCGCAGCCTCCACGACCGCGTCGCGTATACGTTCCCCCACGACCTCAGAACGCTCAACGTCGGCGCGCTCACACTCACCAGTCGCACGATACTGCGAATATGCCTCAGGTTGCTCGGAGGCGATCTCCTCGTAGGTTTTCCCCTCGAAGGTGCCGTAGAAACGTTCCGTAAGCCTCTCGTCGGCGAACGGACCTTCAGCGGGGTATCCCGCAATGTCAAACACTCGAAGGAGAATGCGTGCAGTCTCGCAGGCTCGCCCCAGAGGCGAGCAGATGATGCGTACTCCCCCATTATCGTCTACGGGCATTGTCTCATCAGTCACGATACCGACCTCCGCGCTCGGCTCGCACAGGCGACTCACGAGCACGCCGGCTGCACCAGCCGCCTGGGATCGCCCAGCCTCGTTCAGAGGCTTATCGATGTGCCCCTGGAAACGACGCTCGAGGTTAAAGTCCGTCTGTCCATGACGCAGCAGAACGATGCGTGAGGCACTCATTGCGCCGACTCCGCGCCGTGGGCAGCCGCCCGCGCGGCCGCGGCCGCGCGGGCTTGGTCGGTATCCACATCGATCGGAACGGCTGGGCAATCACCCCACAGGCGTTCGAGCGCGTAGTATTCGCGTTCATCCTCGCATAGCACATGGACGAGCAACTCCGAATAGTCCAGGAGTACCCATGTCCCCTCGGCGCGGCCCTCAATGTGGTCGGGACGGCGCCCGCGCTCCGCCCACACGCGGTCCATGATGTCCTCCGAAATTGCCCGCACCTGCCGGTCGGTCGGCGCGGATACGACGACGAAGGCGTCGGCCAGGGCGAGTTTGCTGGTGACATCAACCAAGACAGGGTTGATACCACCGCGGTCGTGGGCTGCACGAGCGACCAGCGTCACCAGATCTGAAGTAGCGTCGGGAAGGCTCACTGTTCTCCTCGGTTAGGACCTGTAGAGGCCGTACTTGTTGATGTATTGAACGACGCCGTCGGGCACGAGATACCACACGGGTTTACCCTCCTCGACGCGCGAACGGCAGTCAGTTGATGAAATCGCCATGGCGGGCACCTCGAGCAGGGACACGGATCTGCCAGGCAAGGGGGAATCCGAGAGATCATGCCCCGGCCTGGTGACACCGATGAAGTGCGCCTGTTCGAAGAGCCTCTCGGCGTCCTTCCATTGCGCGATCTGCGCCAGGGCGTCGGCGCCTGTGATGAAATAGAAGTCCGAATCCGGGTACTCCGTGGCGAGGTCCGCGAGTGTGTCGATCGTGAAAGTTGTGCCTCCGCGATCGATGTCCACGCGGGAAACCGCGAAACGCGGGTTCGAGGCAGTCGCAATGACGGTCATCAGGTAGCGGTGCTCAGCCGAAGTGACGCGTCGTCCCGCTTTGAAGGGCTGCAAAGCAGCGGGAACGAACACGACCTGGTCGAGTCCAAACACGTCCATGACTTCGGAGGCGGCAACGAGGTGCCCGTGGTGGATAGGATCGAAGGTGCCACCCATGATGCCGATTGCCCGCCTCCGACGAAGGGCGCGCGGTGGGTGCTGGGGCGAGGCTGGGGCTGCTGTTGCGCCCGCGGTCGCCTCGGTGGTCCTCTCGATCTCTTCCTCGTTCGAGGCCTGTGCTGATTCTTGCTCCTGCGTGTTCACGGGCGAATGGTTCCTTCCCCCTCGTAAATCCACGTGGTCGTGGTCAGCTCGGCGAGGCCCATAGGTCCGCGCGCGTGTAGCTTCTGCGTCGAGATACCCACTTCGGCGCCCAGCCCCAGCTGGCCACCGTCAGTGAAGCGGGTCGAGGCGTTAATAGCGATAGCAGCAGCATCGACTCCCTCCCGGAAGGTGCGGATAACGGCGACGTCGGACGCGACGATGCCCTCAGTATGACCGGTCGAGTAGCGGCGGATGTGCGCAGTTGCATCCTCGACGCCGCTGACGACGCGCACAGCCAAGTCCATCGACAAGTATTCGGTTTCCCAATCGACCTTCGTTGCCTCCACGATCATCTCCGAGTCGATGGAAGCTTGGCCATCGACGATGGCGCGGGTGGCAGCATCGGCGTGGATTGTCACCCCCGCGGCGGTCAGGCGAGTGATCGCCGCAACCAGGAAACGCGGTGCCACGTCGGCGTGGACCAGCAAGGTTTCCACCGCGTTACACACTCCCACACGCTGTGTCTTCGCGTTCATGACGATTGCTTCGGCAGCGTTGAGATCCGCAGAGGCGTCGACGTACAGGTGACAGTTGCCAGTGCCCGTCTCGATGACGGGGACACGCGACTGTTCGACGACGGCGTTAATGAGGCCCGCTCCCCCGCGGGGAATGAGTGCGTCGATTTGTCCGCGCGCCCGCATCATCGCCCGGGCACCCGCGCGCCCCCACCGGTCGACCGTCTGAATCGCATCGGCGGGCAAACCAACGGAAGTCAAAGCGTCACGGCACACATCGATGAGCACGTGGTTCGAGGACTGGGCTGCGCTACCACCGCGCAGAATCACAGCGTTGCCTGCCTTGAGCGCCAGGGTGGCGGCGTCGACGGTGACATTGGGGCGGGCCTCGTAGATGATGCCGACGACACCCAGGGGAACGCGCTCCTGGGTGACGCGCAGGCCGATGTCCGTGCGCATTCCACGCACAACCTGGCCAACCGGGTCAGGCAGGGCTATGATCTCGCAAACAGCCGCGGCGATGCCTCGAATGCGTTCAGGGGTCAGCGCCAGACGATCCAGTAGCCCCTCGCTCATCTGTTCCGCGCGACCACGCGCCATGTCCTCGGCGTTCGCAGACAGAATCTGGTCGGTGCGCTGAACAAGAGCCGCCGCGATGGCCTCGAGCCCCCGGTTCTTCGCATGAGTCGTTGCGTTTGCGAGGAGGCGTGCCGCCTCACGTGCGGCATCCGTCACCTGGGAAATATCTGCAGCAGTATCCACCCGTTCATCATGTCACACGAGGGGGGATCGGACCGTCTCAGTCTGCACTCATCGTCGAAAATGCGTCGCCCAACACCGCAAGATCGTCGCGGTGGATCGCCGGCCTGGGGTGTTCGTGACCCGCAGCCTCCAGCTCCACAGTGCCACAACCAGCTATCTCGGACAGCGTGTCAGAGTCATACCCCGAGACGCCGCGCGCAACGAGGCCTGTTGGACAGGCAACATCCACGACGTCGCCTGCGTCGAAGTGTCCCAGTACGGCGCGCACGCCAGCAACCAACAATGATTTCTTGCCAACCGTAATTGCCTGAGCAGCGCCTTCATCGACAACAATCTCACCGCGTGAGGGAGCCACGTGAGCGATCCAGAGGCGGCGCGAAGCCGGACGCTCCTGGGAAGGTTCAAACCACGTGCCCACGCACGAACCCGCCAGCACCGCCTGAAGAGCATCCGCGTTGGCGAGCTGCACGCCGATACCGCTGGTGGTCGCCAGCATTGCGGCCTGCACCTTCGTCGCCATGCCGCCCGTGCCCACGCGCGAACCTGCGCCGGTCACAAGGACGCTCATCAGGTCATCCGCGCCGGTAACTGTCTCGATCAGCTGGGAGCCGGGGTGATCCGGGGGCGCAGTGTACAGGCCGTCAACATCAGTGAGGAGCACCAGCGCGTCGGCTTGAATCATCTGCGCGATCAAGGCTCCGAGGCGGTCATTGTCTCCGAAGCGCAGCTCACGGGTGGTGACAGCGTCGTTTTCGTTCAGGATCGGTACAACACCGAGGCCAAGAAGGCGTGTCAAGGCAGCACGCACATTCGTGTAGTGGTCGCGACGCATGACATCATCTGTTGTCAGCAGGACCTGAGCAGCGTCCAGGTGATGGGCCTGGAACGCTGCCGTCCAACGCGCCATGAGGAGCCCCTGTCCCATCGCAGCTGCAGCCTGCACGCTCGGCAGATCCTTCGGCTTGGACGAAAAACCAAGCGGATCGAGACCTGCAGCGACAGCGCCGGAGGAAACAATGACGACCTCGCGTTCGTGCCCACGCCAGCGAGACACGAGGCGTGCAACAGCATCGATGCGATTCAGGTCAAGACCACCGTCCTCGCGTGTCAGGGACGACGACCCAATCTTGACGACGATACGGTGCGCGCCGGACACTCCGCTCATGACTGATCCGATGCATCCGTCCAATGGCCGGCCTCGCGCTCGGTCCACAACTCGTCGCGAGCCGCACTCTTAGCATCCATGACCTGGTGGTACACCTCGCGACGCTCCTTACGACTCGGTCGAGTATTGCGCTCCAAACGCAGGTCGGTGCCACGCGAGCCAAGCAGCTCAGGCCCAGTTGTCAGTGTCGGCTCCCAATCAAAGACGACACCACCATCCAAATCACCGATCACGATCGTGTCACCGGCGAAAGCACCAGCCTTCATCAGCTCGTCCTCTACGCCCGCGGCGTTCAGGCGATCCGCGAGGTATCCCACGGCCTCGTCATTAGAAAAGTCCGTCTGACGCACCCAGCGCTCCGGCTTGTCGCCACGCACCTGGTAGACCTCTTCCCCATCCTTGCGGGTCTTGCGCACCGTGATCTCCACGCTGCGCCCGACCGCCTTGGGGCGAATGACGGGGCGAGCGGCCTCGAGGGCGGGGCGCTTCGCGCGCTCCTCTTCGACGATGGCTGCCAACGCGAACGACAGCTGCTTGAGTCCCTCATGGGACACGGCGGACACCTCGAAGACCGGCCAGCCGAACGACTCGAGGTCGGGACGCGTGATCTCGGCCAGGTCTCGCCCGTCGGGAATATCGATCTTGTTCAGGACGATGACGCGGGGGCGCTCCATGATCGGCACGTAGCCCTCGACCTGAGTCAGGTCGCCCTGATAGGAGGCCAGCTCGGCCTCGATGATGCGCAGATCCTCCACGGGCTCGCGGTCGGTCTCGAAAGCGACCGTGTCCAGGACGTGCACGATGACGGCGCAGCGCTCAATGTGACGCAGGAAATCCAGGCCCAAGCCTCGTCCCTGGGACGCGCCGGGAATCAGGCCGGGGACGTCGGCGACCGTGTAGCGCGTATCCCCCGCCGACACGACGCCAAGATTCGGCACGAGGGTCGTAAAAGGATAATCAGCGATCTTCGGGCGCGCCGAACTGAGGGCGGCGATCAGCGAAGACTTGCCCGCCGAAGGAAAACCGACGAGGGCGACATCCGCGACGGACTTGAGCTCGAGGATCACATCGCGTTCCTCACCCGGCTCGCCCAGCAGAGCAAAACCGGGAGCCTTACGGGCCTTGGACGCCAGCGCAGCATTACCCAAACCTCCACGACCGCCCTCGGCGACCACGAAGCGCGCACCCACACCCGTCAAGTCAGCGAGTAGCTCACCCGACATCGACTTCACAACCGTTCCTTCGGGAACCGGTAGGACGATGTCCGCGCCTGTCTTACCCTGACGGAAATCACCCATGCCTGGCGTACCGTTGTCAGCGCGACGGTGAGGCTTACGGTGATAGTTCAGCAGCGTTGTTTCTTGCTCACTGACCTCCAGAATGACTGAACCACCATTACCGCCATCCCCGCCGTCGGGGCCTGCCAGCGGTTTGAACTTTTCACGTTTAATCGAGGCGACGCCGTTACCGCCGTGACCACCCGCCGCGTGCAGAGTCACGCGGTCCACGAAGTCTGCCACTGGAACTCCTCCTGCCGAAGAAAGATAGTGAAAAGGGCGCCCGGCAACGCCGGACGCCCTTCGTGCGCTCGGTCTCAGGCTGAGACCGGCGAAACGCTGACAACCTTGCGATCGCGCTTGCGACCGAACTCGACCGCACCCGCGCGCAGGGCGAATAGGGTATCGTCCTTGCCACGGCCAACGCCGTCGCCCGGGTGGAAGTGAGTGCCGCGCTGACGAACGATGATCTCACCAGCGTTAACTAGCTGGCCGCCGTAACGCTTCACGCCGAGGCGCTGTGCGTTCGAGTCGCGACCGTTACGGGAGGAACCAAGGCCCTTCTTATGTGCCATCAGTTGCTACTTTCTGCTCGTGGGAACGTCGGGTTCAGGCGATCTCGGTGATCTTGACGACCGACATCTTCTGGCGGTGCCCCTGGCGCTTGCGGTAGCCCGACTTGTTCTTGTACTTGATGATGGAAATCTTGGGACCCTTGGCCGAGTCGACAACCTCAGCCTTAACGGAAACCTTGTCCAGCTTGGCTGCGTCAACAGTGATGGCGTCGCCATCCACCAGCATCAGCGGTTGGAGCTCAATGCTCGAACCGATTTCCTCTGCCAGCTTGTCGACGACGACGACGTCACCGACGGACACCTTTTCCTGCCGGCCGCCAGCCTTGACGATCGCGTAGACCACGTTGGAGCTCATCTCTTCTCGTATTCGTAACCGGGATCTCGCCTCGAAACTGCCGAGGACTTGCGAAGTTCTCATGATCCCGTTGGCGCTTGTTGCGCCGACGATCAAATCTAGCTGATTGACGCGCCCGAGTGCAACCCGGCACGACTGACGAATTGGCGGAATAGCTGTGCGATTCCACACCCCCACGAGAGAGGGAAGGCCATCCGGTCATCCCTCTCTCCCAGAAAAACTATCCCGCATCCACGATGCCCGTTGACACGACGCGGCGGCGATGCTTGGCCCGTGGCTGGTCGGACGCTTCCGGCAGCCGGATGTCATCGGTCGAGAGCGTCGGGATGGACGACTCAACAACCTCGGCGCGGGCGGGTAGCTCGACAACGATCGGGGCGGGGGCAGCCTCGGGTTCAACAATGCCTGTGGAAGCGACCGCGCGATGTTTGCGAGCCTTGCGCGCCGTGGGATCCTGGCGGAGCTGCGGGGCAGAAACCTCGGCAGGTGAGACCTCGGCGGTAGATGCATCATCCTCGACGTGACGCTCAGCAGGTACAGCAGGAGCCTCAGCTGGTTCAGCAGACGAGGCCGTGGCTACCTTGCGGGTAGTGCGCCTGCGGGTAGCAGGTGCCTTCTCATGCTGCTCGGGCAGCTGAATGTCGGAAGCATCCTTGAGCGGCACCGGCACCTGATCTGCAGACTCAACTGGATCGGGCAGGTCAATGTAGATCGGAAGGTCGGGCATCGGTGTTGTCTCCGCAACGCGACGGCGACGACGAGGACGCTTCACTCCGCTGTTCATGGCGGTCTGCGCATCAGGATCCGCGGGTACTTGAACATCGGGAGCGTCCGACGCGTTATCCTTCGATGCGGACTGGCCGGTTACTGGTGTGTTCACCTCTTGGGCAGATGTCACGTCACCGGACTCGGCGCGCACACGGCGAGGGGAACGCTTCTGGGCGGCCCCCTCCTTGCGTGCCGAGGCCTCGTCATCCTTACGGGTTGAGGCAGCGGCGATGGCGCTCAGGGCTTCCTTCGCGCGCTCGTGATCCACATGATCCTCGATATGGTGGCTCTCCGTCTTCTTCTGCTGTTTCTTCGAAGCCTTATTAGAAGACTTCGACGACGAATCAGATCCAGAGTTTTCAACGGGGTGATGGTGCACGATAAATCCGCGACCCTCGCATGCCTCGCATGGGGTAGAGAAGGCCTCGACCAGGCCCTCACCCACGCGCTTGCGTGTCATCTGCACGAGCCCCAGCGAGGTGATCTCGGTGACCTGGTGGCGCGTGCGGTCGCGGCCCAGGCACTCCACCAGGCGGCGCAGCACGAGGTCACGGTTCGACTCGAGCACCATGTCGACGAAGTCGATGATAACGATGCCGCCGATGTCGCGTAGGCGCAGCTGGCGCACAATCTCTTCGGCCGCCTCCAGGTTGTTGCGGGTAACCGTCTCCTCGAGAGTACCGCCGGCCCCGATGAACTTGCCGGTGTTGACGTCGATGACGGTCATCGCCTCGGTGCGGTCGATGATGAGGGTACCACCCGAGGGCAGCCAGACCTTACGATCCATGCCCTTGGCGAGCTGCTCATCGATGCGATGCGCATGGAACACATCCTGAGTGCCCACCCACTGCTCGACGCGATCGGAGAGTTCGGGGCTGAGTTCATCCACGTACTCCTTGACGGTCGCGTAGGTGTCGCGCCCCTCGATAACGAGCTTGGAGAAGTCCTCGTTGAAGATGTCGCGCACGACGCGCACAGCAAGCTCTGGCTCACCGCGCAGCAGTGTTGGAGCGCTCTTCGTGGAAGTACGTTTCTTCTCAATGTCCTCCCACTGGCGGTTCAGGCGCGCGACGTCGTCGCGAATCTGTTCCTCCGTCGCACCTTCCGCGGCGGTACGCACGATGACGCCGGAACCGGAAGGCACGACGGCCTTGAGGATCTTCTTCAAGCGGGCACGTTCCTTATCCGGGAGCTTGCGGGAGATGCCCATCATGGAGCCGCCGGGAATGAGGACCAGGTAGCGTCCCGCCAGAGTGATTTGAGAGGTCAGGCGGGCGCCCTTATGTCCGATTGGATCCTTCGTCACCTGAACGAGGACGGGGTCCCCGGACTTCAGCGCGGATTCAATGCGGCGAGGCTTGCCCTCCATGCCGACGGCATCCCAGTTAACTTCACCGGCGTAGAGCACAGCGTTACGACCACGGCCAACATCAACGAACGCGGCTTCCATCGACGGCAGGACGTTCTGAACGCGACCCAGGTAGATGTTGCCAACCATCGAGGATTGGGTACGCCGCGCAACGTAGTGCTCAACCAGTAGGCCATCTTCCAGGATCGCAATCTGGTCCAGGCCGTCCTGGTCGCGGATGACCATCGTGCGTTCAACGGACTCGCGGCGAGCCAAAAACTCGGACTCGGAGATCGAGTGGCGGCGACGGCCTTCGCGACGCCCCTCACGACGGCGCATCTTCTTGGCCTCCAGACGGGTTGAACCCTTCAGAGCCTGCACCTGATCGACCGGATCGGAGTTCTCTTCGGACGAGGACGAAGCAGCCGAACGTGCGCGGCGACGGCGGCGACGACGACTTGAGGAGTCCTCCTCGTCGACTGAGTCGGTCTCGCGTGAGGCTACGTTCGTTTTCTCGGCGTTCTCTTCGGAAGCGGCCGAGGCCTCGTCGGATGTCTTGGGGCGACGACGGCGCCGAGTCTTTGGCTCGACAGGGGTTTCCTCGCCCTCACCGGCGGAAACATTCTCTTCGGCGGCCACCGGCGCCTCCTCCGTTTTCTTGGAACGGCGGCGACGCTTGGAGGTCTCTTCACGTGGAGCCGATTCCTCTTCGGGGGCGGTGGAGGCACGCCGACGCTGAGGCTCGGATCCTTCGCCGACGATAGGCGTGGCCACTTCGGGGGCGGCCTGGAACACGGGTGCTTGGAACAAAAGCGACGCGGCAGGAGCCACGGGCATAGTTGATTCGGTTGTCACGATTCTCCAATGGTGGGCGCGCGCCCCATGCCGGGACGCACCCTATTTTCATCGCCCGCGGGGGGCGGAAACCTAGTGGAGCGCAGGTGCGCAGGTGCCGGCGGCACATCATCGCTCGGCTCTCATCGCGGGGGCACGCCCGCGACATCCATTCACCCTAATTGTCTCACAAGACTAGGCACCATCTCCCGATGGGCGACAGGTTCAACATCACACCCAGATAATCAGTCGGACAAGTCCATCAAAAATATTCGGACACATATGTCACAAAACCATCACATAACCGGCATTTCAAGCGCTCCATTTCTGTCTTTTGAGCTACATTAAAGCCAGCCCGTGACGTAGGTCCTAACGTCTTCGTCACGGGGCATATCGATTTCTCATCCCCACACGGGAAGGTCCCATCATGACCATCGCGCAAACAGCGCTCGACGCGGTCACGGTCGGACGATGGCAGTTCGGTATCACAACCGTCTACCACTTCGTCCTCGTACCGCTAACGATCGGCCTGTCCCTGCTGGTCGCGATCATGCAGACCGCATGGCACCGCACCGGCAAGGAATACTGGCTGCAAGCAACCCGCTTCTTCGGCAAGCTCCTTCTTATCAACTTCGCGCTCGGCGTCGCCACCGGTATCGTCCAGGAGTTCCAGTTCGGTATGAACTGGTCAGAGTACTCCCGCTTCGTCGGTGACATCTTCGGAGCTCCTCTAGCTGTCGAGGCCCTCCTGGCCTTCTTCCTCGAGTCCACGTTCCTGGGACTGTGGATCTTCGGATGGGGACGCCTATCGAAAGGCCTTCACCTGGTGACCATCTGGTGCGTCGCCATCGGCACGATGCTGTCAGCTGCCTGGATTCTCGCAGCCAACGCATGGATGCAGCACCCCGTGGGCGCCCGCTTCAACCCTGACACCGGTCGCGCCGAGCTCGACGGTCCCGGCGGTTTCCTTAAACTCATTACCTCGGGCGTTTACCTGTCCGAGTACTCTCACGTCATCACGTCCGCCTGGTTGGTGGCCGGTTCCTTCGTGGCTGGCCTGGCCATCTGGTGGATGGTACGTGCCTCCCGTGAGGGCAGTGACGAGGCCGTGGCGCAGGCTCGCGACGTGTGGCGTCCCATCGCCCGCTTCGGCTTGATCGTCGTCCTCATCGGCGGCATTGGCACGGTTGCGACCGGTCACATTCAGGGCCAGGAAATGGTCAAGGCACAGCCGATGAAGATGGCCGCCGCCGAAGGTATTTGCGTCGACACTGAAGGAGCCGCCTTCACGGTCGCCCAGTTCGGTTCCTGCCCCCTGGGTGAGGACGGCACGCAACCGACCCAGTTCATCAAGGTCCCGGGCGTCGCCTCCTTCATGTCCCACAACTCCTTCTCAGCTACCTCCGAGGGCGTCGCCGACATCCAGGAGCACATGGTGGAGTTGCTCAACTCCGACGCGAATTTCACCGCCAAGTACGGCGACGCCGCGCAGTACGACTTTCGTCCCCCACAGATGGTGACCTTCTGGTCCTTCCGATTCATGATCGGTCTGGGCATGGTGGCCTTCCTGCTGGCGGCGTGGGGCCTGTGGGCCACCCGCGGCGCAAAGACCTCGTCGAACATCTGGCTGGGTCGCTTCGCGGTCCTCAACATTCCGCTACCTTTCCTGGCCGCGTCCTTCGGCTGGATCTTCACTGAGATGGGTCGCCAGCCGTGGGTTGTTGTTCCGAACCTGCAGGCGATGGCCACGGGTTCTGACCTTGGTTCCGTCGCCATGATGACCGAGGTGGGTATCTCCCCCAACGTCCCGGCAGGACAGGTGCTCGCCTCGCTCATTCTCTTCACCCTCCTGTACGGCGTCCTGGGCGTCATGTGGTTCATCCTCATGAAGCGCTACGCCCTCGAGGGCATCCACTCTTCCAAGGCCGACAAGGCCGAGGACGAGGCCCCGACCGATCTGTCCTTCGGATACTGAGAGAGGAACAACGATCATGACTCTGTCAATTCTGTGGTTCATCCTCGTCGCCGTTCTGTGGACGGTCTACCTCATCCTCGAAGGCTTCGACTTCGGTGTCGGCATGCTCCTTCCTTTCGCAGCCAAGGGCGATCGTGAACGCACGCAGATGGTGCGTACGATCGGCCCCCACTGGGACGGCAACGAGGTGTGGCTGCTGACCGCCGGCGGGGCGACCTTCGCGGCGTTCCCCGAGTGGTACGCAACCATGTTCTCCGGCATGTATCTTGCTCTGTTCCTCATTCTTGTCTGCCTGATTATCCGCATCATGGCGCTCGAGTGGCGCTCGAAGGTGGCCACCGAGAAGTGGCGCCGCACCTGGGATTGGGCCCACACGATCTGCGCGTGGCTTGTCCCCCTGTTGTTGGGCGTCGCATTCGCTAACTTCGTTGCGGGCATGCACATCGAGGTCGTTGATGTCGCCACCGGCACCGTCGTCGACCCGACCCTGGTCAATCAATCGCTGGCGAGCGCGACCCACCAGCTCACGGGCGGCTTCTTCTCGCTACTGACCCCCTACTCGCTCCTGGGTGGCTTGGCCGTCCTGGCGGTGTGCCTGGCTCACGGCGCACAGTTCCTGGCTCTGAAGACGACGGGCGAGGTCCGCAATCGTGCGAACGCTATCGCCGCTCCCGCCACGATCGCAGCGACCGTGCTGGCCGCCGCATGGCTCGTGTGGGGCCAGTTCGCCTACACGACGAACGTCCTGGCGTGGATCCCGCTCGTGGTCGCAGCCTTGGCGATCATCGTTTCGACAGTGCTCTCGCAGTCCACGTTGCGCCGTGAGGGCCTATCTTTCGCGGCTTCCTCTGCGGCGATCGCTGGCACAGTTGCATGGGTTTTCGCATCGATGGCTCCCGCCGTCCAGAAGTCTTCGATCAACCCGGCGTACTCGCTGACGATCGAACAGGCCTCGTCGACAACCGCGACGCTCACCGTCATGACGATCGTGACCGTGTGCCTGTTGCCCATCGTCCTGGCCTATGTCCTGTGGTCCTACTGGACCTTCCGTTCCCGCGTGGGCACGGAGGACGTGACGACTAAGACTGGCCTGCTCATGAAGAAGATCCGTCTGGGTGAAAACTTCCTCGCCGACTGATTGATTCGCTGCGCTGCGCCCGGTACCCTCTGCGGGGGCCGGGCGCAGTTGTGTACGTGCCAAGACGAGGCCGGGGACCTTCGACCCATAACGGTAGGTTTTGGGGCACAATGGTATCCGTGCGTCCCTTTGATCCTCGTTTGTTGCGTTATGCCCGTTCGGCTCGCACCCCTATCGCGCTCACCGCACTCCTGGGAACGGTTACGGCCCTGCTGGTGCTCGCCCAGGCGCTGCTTATTTCCGCTGCTCTCTCCCCGGTCGTCTCAGGTTCCGCCACACTGACTGATATTCTTCCCGCCATCGCTGGTGTCGTGGCAGTATTCGCGCTGCGCGCCATGGTCGTTGCGGGACGCGAGGCAATTGCTGCACGCGCCGCTACCAACGCCATTATCGAGCTGCGCAAACGCGTCATCAACGCCTCTATTGCCCTGGGACCACGCTGGAGGGCAACCAACAGCGCACAGACCGCGACACTCCTGTCGACCGGCCTCGAAGACCTGCGCCCGTACTTTGTGTCGTTCCTACCTCAACTGGTACTTGTCTGCACCGTCACCCCAGCGGCACTGGGCGTTATTCTCCTGCTGGACTTCTGGTCTGCTCTCATCGCTCTTCTCGTCCTTCCTCTCATCCCGATCTTCATGATCCTCATCGGTCGTTTCACCGAGGCGGCGTCCCAGGACAAACTGGAGACCATGAAACGCCTGACAGCCCAGCTGCTGGATCTCATGTCGGGACTCCCGACCCTGAGGGCCCTCGGGCGCGAAAAGGCACCGCGTGCTCACCTTCGCGCACTCGGCAAGGCAAACACCAAGGCGACGATGGCGACCCTGCGCGTCGCATTCCTCTCCGGAGCAGTTTTGGAGTTCCTCACAACCCTGTCGGTTGCCCTGGTCGCCGTCGAAGTCGGTATGCGCCTGGTATTTGGGAACATATCCCTGTTCCACGGCCTCGCGGTCATCATGTTGGCCCCCGAAGTCTTCGAACCGCTGCGCCAGGTGGGTGCCCAGTTCCATGCATCGGCTAACGGGGTTGTAGCCTCGCGCGCAGCCTTTGACATCATCGAACAGACCGATGACACGGCGCACCCGGGGACCACCGCTTGCCCGGACATGAGTGCCACCGACATTGTGCTCAACGGCGTCGGCGTGCGCGCTCGCGGAGCGTGGGGTCCCGCGCCCACGAGCGGGGTGATCCGCCCGGGCACTGTCACTGCTTTCGCCGGTCCTTCGGGGGCAGGAAAATCGACGCTCGTCGCATGCCTCCTCGCAGACGTTACCCCCGATGTCGGCCAAATCCGTCTACGCCCCCAGGCCTCGAACCAACAAAGTGACGAGCTGGACCTCGCCGACGTGGACCCAGTCTCCTGGCGTTCCTCCATCTCCTGGGTGCCGCAATCCCCCACGCTCGTCCCCGGCACGATCCTGGACAACATGGGAGGTCTGCCGCTGGCCAACCTGGAGGAAGCCGCGCGCGCCACCGGCTTCGATGCCGTCCTGTCGACCACACCCCACGGGTGGGACACCACCATCGGCTCCGGAGGCGTCGGCCTCTCTGTCGGCCAGCGCCAGCGCCTAGCACTGACGCGCGCGCTCGCTGCACGCTCCCAGATCGTCGTCCTGGATGAACCCACCGCCCACCTTGATGCTGTCAGCGAAGAAACCGTCGTGCGCTCTATTCGCGCCATGCGCGCCAGGGGCGCAACGGTCATCGTCATCGCCCACCGTAGCGCCATCATTGAGGTCGCCGACCAGATCATTGACGTTGCATCTGCAAACGAGGTGATAGTCGCATGAGGCTCTTCCTGACCCGCTCCGAATCCGCTGCGCTGCGCCGCTGCATCTCCATGCTTGACGTGTCACGCCCGGGATTTGCCCTGTCCGTACTGCTCGGCGTCACTGCGCTCGGCTCGGCCATCGCCCTGGGCGGCACCGCCGCATGGTTGATAGCGCGCGCCTCCCAGCAACCGCCCGTCCTCTATCTGACTGTCGCAGCCACGTCGGTGCGGCTCTTCGGTGTCTCTCGCGCCCTCGCTCGCTACCTGTCGCGATTGGCCTCGCACAGGGTTGCTCTCGACGGCATGGATTCCCTGCGCGCCAACCTCTACGACCGCTTGTGTCACCAGTCTGAAGCCTCCCTGTCTGGTATTCGCCGCGGCGATCTGATGACGCGCGCAGGCTCTGACGTGGACGAGGTTGGAAACGTAGTGGTCAGGACCCTCCTGCCTTCGCTGGTTGCCCTCGTAGTCGGCATTGGGACGGTCGGTGTCGTCACGGTCATGTCGCCCGCAGCAGGACTGGTCCTCGCGCTTGGCCTCATTGTGTCTGGCATCGTGGCGCCCTCCCTCGTCGCCCGCTCGGTACGCCTGGCGGAAACGCTGGGTTCCCAGGCGCGAATCAACATCGCGTCCACGACCCTAGCTGTACTAGAAGGTGCCACCGAACTCTCCCTGGCCGGGACACTCCCCCACGCGCGCGCATCACTCGACGAGGCCGAGACGGATCTGGCCCGCGCGATCGCACGCTCCGCGAAACTCTCCGCGCTTGCGCGTGGACTCGACGTGTGTGCCATGGGCGCCGGCGTCATTGGCGCGATCCTCATTGGCGTCCCTCAGACTACCTCCGGGGTCCTGGCCGAGGTGCTTCTCGCGGTCATCGTCCTGATTCCGCTGTCGTCCTTCGAGGGGGTAGCCGAGCTTGCCCCCGCCGCCTCACAACTGGTGCGCAGCGCGCAAGCCGCCCAACGCATTTGCGCTTTGCTGCGCGACGAGATCCCATCTGCCACCCACGACATCCCAGCAGGCCCGCCGATCGTTGAAGCCTGCGACCTGTCAATCGGCTGGCCGGGGGGTCCCACGCTGGCGACCGGCATCTCTGTTTCTGTGCAACCCGGACATTCCCTGGCGATCGTGGGCGCTTCCGGTATCGGAAAGACAACCCTGCTGGCGACCCTCACCGGTGTGATTCCCCCCAAGTCTGGTAAAGCCCTCATCAACGGTGTCCCCGCATGGAGAGCGAGTCGTGACCAGGTTGCCTCCAACATCACGATGACGGCCGAAGACGCCCATGTCTTCGCGACCTCCATCTTTGAAAACCTGCGCGTCGCCCGCGCCAACCTCTCGCGGGACGAGGCCGTGAACCTCCTCGCTCGCGCCGGCCTCGAACAGTGGATTGCTTCCCTGCCCGATGGAATCGACACCCTCATCGGGTCGGGCGGCACCACAGTGTCAGGCGGTGAACGTCGTCGCCTCCTGATGGCCCGCGCTCTCGCTGCACCTGCACCAATCATGGCCATCGACGAGGCTGCCGAACACCTCGATGCGACCACCGCTGACAGGCTCATGAATACTCTGCTCACCCACTCGCCAACGCGCGCTACCCTGGTCGTCACGCACCGACTCAGCGCACTCGAGCATGCCGACCACGTCCTCGTCCTCGCGACACCCGAACCCGGCGCGCCCGCACGCGTCGCCGCACACGGAACCCACACAGACATCCTCAGTTCCCTGCCGACCTACCGGTGGGCCCTCAGACAGGAAGAACAATGAGTCCCAACGACACAGACTTCACGTTGCTCAAGGCAGCCATCGACCTAACCGGCTCACTCGACCTGAAAGACGGACTGCAGAAGTTCGTTAACCAGGCGTGCGCCTTCACATCCTCCCCACACGCAACGATGTCGGTCCTCGACACGTGGGGTGCAACAACGCTCCAGCTCGAGCACCACGACTCACTGCCGGGTCCGACGGTGCCTCATTCACTGACGACAGCGATCCCCGTCACCGCGCCGCTCCTCGTCAGTTCCCCCAACGACGCTCCGGACCTGGAGCTGCCCGACTCCACTCCCCCGTTCCTAGGCATCTCCGTCCTCGTACGCGAACAGGTCTATGGACGTCTCTACCTGACGGGCAAACCTGGTGGCTACACAAGCGACGACGCCGCCGTTGTCACAGCCCTGGCACCCGCTGCTGGCATCGTCGTGGAAAACGCCCACCTCTACGCGGATTCAAAGCGTACGGCGCGCTGGATTAGCGCCTCACAGTCACTGACAACGACGATGCTTGAAGGAACGGACGAGGAAGAAGCCCTCGAACTCATCGCCAAGACCGTGCGCGAAGTATCCCACGCGGACACCGCCATCATCGTCCTACAGTCCGTGGGCGACACATGGGCAGCAGAAATCACCGACGGCAAGAACGCGTCGAGTCTCTTGGGCCTCACGTTCCCACCTGAGGGACGCGCCATGAGTGTCTTGCACGAGGGAACCGGCATGATCGTAGATTCAATGTCTCGCGCCCAGACGATGCGCGTACCCCAGCTGGCTGCTTTCGGCTCCGCTCTCTACGCCCCCCTACGGTCGCGCGGCGTCTCCTCCGGCGTGCTCATCCTGCTGCGCCAGATCGGAGCCCCCGAGTTCGATTCCTCCGAGCTCTCACTCGCGGAATCGCTGGCATCGCAGGCGACGCTCGCTCTCGAACTGGCCTCCGCCCGCCACGCCCAGGACGTCGCTGCACTCCTCGACGAACGAGACCGCATCGGACGCGACCTGCACGACTTCGCCATCCAACAACTCTTCGCGACCGGCATGGCCTTGGACGCCGCCAAGCAGAAGGTGAGCGTCGGCCACGTCGATCCCGCGGCCATTGAGTCACTTATAGATGATTCGTTAGCTTCCATCGACGAGGCTGTCCGCCAGATCCGAACGATCGTGCACAATCTGCGCGAGCGAGACAAGGCCGTCGGACTCGTTGAGCGGATCCGTCGCGAGTCCTCCCTAACCCGCTCTGCTCTGGGCTTCGCTCCCTCCCTCGTCATCACCCTCGACGGGGCAGCAATTAACTCCGATCTTGACAATGAGTTGATCGTCATCGACGAGTTCGATGGGCGCGTCGACCCCGACCTATCTGATGATGTTGTCGCCATCGTGCGCGAAGGTCTTTCCAACATTGCCCGCCACGCCCACGCGACAGCAGCCACCGTGACCGTCGACGTATCCGGGCAAGGAAAAACGGGTCGAGTGCGTATTGTCATCACAGACGACGGTCGCGGCATCGACCCGTCACGCACCCGCAACTCCGGCCTGGCGAACATGGCTGAACGAGCGCGACGCCACCACGGCAGCTTCGATGCGACTGCGGGGGAAGGCAACATCGGCACCAGGATTCGCTGGATCGCTCCGCTCGAGTAACCCCTTTTCAATCCCCATCGACGAGGCCGTGGCGACGGGCCGCGTTGCGCCCTGCCGGTCTAGGCCCTCAACCACGTTGTCCCCGAGGAGTTCGTCGCACACGCGGTTACGCAAGGACACCACGAACCCGCACCGCCAGGGCTTGCCCTCTCACGATTGCGGGATTCACCTGTTGAGTATGCGAGCATTCTCCCAATACAAAAGGAGAGGTCCGACAATCAGTGAATGAACCAAAGACTATGACTCACCTCACCTAACATCGCAGGGCGTCGGAGAATTCAAGATTCAGTTACGCCACGCGGCAGCCCGCTGCCCTGCCACCCAAGCCGCCACCTGTGTGCGACGCTGCAAACCCATTTTGGATAGAAGCGACGTGATGTGGTTCTTCACCGTCTTCTCTGCGACGCCTAACTTCTCCCCGATCTCACGGTTCGACAAGCCATCACCAATCAAGTCCAGAACCTTACGCTCCGACGGCGTCAGATCAGCCGTCGGATCCTCGTGATCAACACGCCGACGCGTCAAGGTACGCTCGTCGAGCAACACGCGCCCATCAGCAACAGCCTTGATAACATCCGTAATTTCCGCGCCGCGCACGGTCTTCAGGATATACGCCCGCGCACCAGCCTCCAACGACTCAGCCAAGGCCTCGTCATCATCGAAGGACGTTAAAACGACGGGAAGGATCTGCGGATGAGAAGCGCGCAGGCTAGTCATAATGTCGATGCCGGTACCATCGGGCAACTGCAGGTCAACCAAAATCACGTCAGGACGCACCAGGTCAGCGCGACGTACGGCGTCCGCAACGGAGCCGGCTTCAGCGACGACCTCCAGGGTGTCATCCCGGTCAACGATCTCAGCTATACCACGTCGAACAATCTCATGATCGTCGACGATCATTACGCGCGTACGCGCGGAAGTATTTTCACTCACGAGTTCATACTAACTGTTAGGAGGGTCCGCACCCTCGTGTACTTATTCTTCTTCCGGGGAAAGCCGATTCATCGCGTCCTGTGCGGCCGCGTTCTCCGCATGCTTCTTCGACGAGGCCTGGCCTGAACCCACCGCGTCCAGGCGTTCAGACACGAAAGCGCGCGCGGTAAAGACGCGCCGGTGATCGGGACCTTCTCCCTCCACCTCGTAGGACACCTCGCCCAGGCCCTCGGCCTGCGAGTACTCCACGAGAAGGGTCTTCCAATCCTGGTGATGGCCACGCGACGGAGCATCCACCAGTAGGAAACGCAGACGCTCGAGGACAACGCGCCGCGCCTCTTCCAGTCCGCTGGTCAGGTAGGTGGCTCCGATGAGTGCCTCGAATGTGTCGGAGAGAATCGAATCCTTCTCCCTGCCCCCATGCATGGACTCGCCCTTGCCGAGGAAAACGAAATCACCCAGGCCAATGCGGCGAGCGGCGGCAGCCAGGGGCTGCTGTGAGACTGTGGCTGCTCGCATGCGCGACAGATCTGATTCGGCCACGTCCGGGTACTGCTCGTAAAGCTTTTGCGCGATGATAATCGAGAGCACCGAATCGCCCAGGAACTCCAAGCGCTCGTTGTTGGCAATACCACCGGCTTCGTTCGCGTAGGAGCGGTGCACGAGCGCGAGCCGCAACAGGGGTGCGTCGATGCGCGTGCCCCACGCCTCCACGAGTGCGTCGGTGTCGGTGCGAGGAGGGACAGGAAGGTGCTTCGAGCGGGCCATCAGGATCGCCCCGGCTCGGCATTGTCACCCAGCAGAGATGCCAAGGAGGCCAGTCGAGGATCGATGGCAACGTGCTCGTGATCGGCGGGCAGGTCAGCCCACTTCTCACCGCACACGTCGCACAGGCCAGCGCAGTCGGGACTGCACAGCGGACGCAGGTCAACGAGGGTGACAATGGCGTCGCGCAACTGGGTCTCGATATTAATCGAGTCACGCTCGCCAATGACGAACAGATCGTCGGCCTCCACGTCATCGTCCTCGGACACGGTCAAGGCGGGGGCACCGGACTCAAAGTAAACCTCCGCGCTAGACACGTCGTGGTGCTCGCGTACCTCCTCCAGGCAGCGCACGCACTCGCCGACCAGGTCAACGGAGGTGGCGACCTGCACAAGGACACCATCCTCGACGCTGGTCAAATCGACTAAGAGTTCAATGGGGGTTCCTGGCGTCACCGACATGGAGGGGGTTCCCAGGTCGTCCGGAGCCACCCACACGATGTCCTCGCGGAGCGTGGACCCGAGCGCGCGGGGCAGGCGCGCCAGGGACAGAGTCAGGGCCTTATCACTCATGAGACAGGTCCACATCGGTCACGTCGACACCGCGCCGCTCAGCAATTGCGCGCCGACCGGCGTCGGTGCGCCGTGACACGTCGGCGATGAGACGCGCGAGTTCGTCGAGGGAGGAGGCAACGTAGTCATCCGCACCCTCGCGCAGGGAGGTGGCGGAGCGCTTGGCATCGGCGACGATCTCACGGGCACGATCCTCAGCCATGCGCACAATATTCTCGGTGGAGACGATGCGCGCGGCTTGGGCATTCGCGTCGGCGATCGTGGCCTCCGCGTCAGCGCGAGCCTGGGAGACGAGCGCCGTGGCCTCGTCATTCGCTCGCAAGCGCATTCGTTCAGCTTCTTCCTCAGCATCCGCGCGGATCTGCGCGGCACGCTCGTTAGCTTGATCAAGGGTGGAGGATGCGCGCGAGTTCGCCTCAGCGATGCGTGTTTCTGCCGCGGAGTCAGCGCGCCCCAGCACAGCGTCAGCGTCTGCGACGACGGCATCGGCAGCGACGAGGTCCTCGGGAAGGGCTTCGCGCGCCTGGTCGAGGAGGTCGAGGATTTCAGCCTTATTGACCATGATGGAGGCGGACAGGGGCACGGAACGGGAGGACTCGACGAGGTCTTCGATCTGGTCGAGGGCGGCGATCACTGTGGAGGGACCGTAGACGGTTTCCTCGTTCCACTCGTCCTGGTTGTTGTCTGCGGGCGTGTCAGCCATGAGTCCCTCCTGCGTTCCACCGGGCATAATTCAGTTTCTATTCTCCGTCAGATACTGAGCCACCGCTGGTGGGACATACCGAGAAACGTCTTTTTTGAGAATGAGAAGTTCACGGACGGCGCTCGAGGACACGTGGGCCAGCTCGGGACGCGTGGGAACCCACCACGTATCTACACCCCCGACTTCCAGATTGAAGGCCGCTTGAGAAGCCTCATAGTCGGTGTCCTGCGCCCCGCGTACCCCTTTGATGATGAGGGTCGCGCCCAAGCGACGGGCTTCGTCCATGGTGGCATCGTTCAGGAGGACAACTTCCACCCCGGGAAGGTGTGCGGTTGCTTTCTTGATGAGGATGACGCGCTCCCTCGGCGCGGTGAACCCACGCTTGGCTGGGTTGACACCTACCCCAATGATAAGACGATCAGCGATCGCGGCGGTGCGCTCAGCCACGTCGAGGTGACCATTCGTGAAAGGGTCGAAGGACCCGGGGAACAGTGCGATCACCGGTCATGCTCCTCACCCGACGAGGCCGGGGCACCCCCACACCCATCACTGTCCCCACGCTCATGTTCCTCTGGCAGGGGCGGACCCGCAAAGTAGACGACCGTCTCTCCCCACGTGCGCGCGTCTTCGAGGACCAAGAAGGTCGGCCAGGAAGGTGGGGGGACACGCGTGGAACGCTCGACGAGGACCAACGAATCAGGGCCTATCCACGGGGCAAGGCCGGACAGAACCTCCGTCATATCCTCCTCGGCGATGTCGTAGGGAGGATCGATGAACACCAGGTCCACCTCCCCCTCGAGGGTGTCGCTACTGCGGGCGGCAAGGTAAGTGCGCGCGTCAGCGGTCACGACGTGGGCGGGCAGCCCCGTCGCGCGAACGTTGGCCGTGGCGACGCGAGCGGCAGCCGATGCACGTTCGACGAGAGTGGCGCGGGCAGCACCCCGGGAGAGCGCCTCAAGACCGAGGGCACCCGTACCGGTGAAAAGGTCGAGGACGGTGGCCCCATGCAGGACGTTCATATGGTCCAGACGGGAGAAGAGCGCCTCGCGGACCCGCTCAGAGGTGGGGCGCGTGCCGGACTTGGGCACAGCGAGGGTACGGCCCTTAGCGCTACCTGCGACGATTCTGGTCATGCCCCTACCCTACCGGGAGCACTAGGAGCGCTGCATCCATTCGAGTTGCCCGTCTGAGGCTTCCCGCAGGGCGCGGGCGAGGTCGGGGTGGGCCGACAGGGTCGGGTCCTGGGCGAGCAGGGTCTCCGCTTCACTCTTCGACGCGCGGATAATGGCCTCGTCGCGACGAACCGACAAGAATCGCAGGTGCGTGGCCGACCCGGACTGCCCCGCCCCCAAGACGTCACCTTCCTTGCGCAGGCGCAGGTCTGCCTCGGCGAGCTCAAAGCCATCAGTCGTTCGAGCGAAGGCCTGTAGCCTGGCCAATCCCGAATCGGTGAGCTCGTGACGGTGCAACGCGATACACAGGGACGGTAGCGAACTGCGTCCGACGCGCCCGCGTAGCTGATGGAGCTGGGCAAGACCGAATTGCTGCGCATCAAGAATCACCATGAGGGTCGCTTCAGGCACGTCCACGCCGACCTCGATGACAGTCGTGGCGACGAGCAGCGGGGCGCGTCCCGCGGAAAAGTCCTCCATGATCTGCCCCTTGAGCGCAGTCGGCGTGCGACCGGTCAGCTCGTGGACGGCGACGCCCGCGAGCGCCGGGTGGGAACGCAGGTAGGCGGCGACTTCTTCGACGGAGGCGAGGGGGCGCGCGCCCTCCTCCTCGACGTCTGCGATCTCGTCGGAAGCGTCGATGCGCGGGCACACGACGTAGACACGCCTTCCTTGGGCGATTTCCTCAGCTGCGCGCTCCCACGTGCGTTCGACCCAAGCGGTGTTGGCCGCGTCGGCAAGGTAGGTCGCTATCGGCGCGCGCCCCGCAGGCATACCACCCATGCGCGTCTCATCCAGATCCCCGAACACAGTCATCGCGATGGTGCGCGGGATCGGCGTTGCAGTCATGACCATCTCATGGACACCTCTGCCGTCCTGGCGTCCGCCACGTAGGGCAGCTCTCTGCTCGACTCCGAAGCGATGCTGCTCATCGACAACGACCAGAGCAAGGTCAGCGAAGCGCACGCCGTCCTGGAAGAGCGCGTGTGTTCCCACGACGATGAGGGGTGCGCTGGAGGCCATGGCCGCGGCTATCTCACGACGCTCGGCGGGCGTCGTTGACCCGGTCAACAGGCGCACATCGGGTGCGTCTGGCCCCAGCGGCGCGAGCAAAGCGCGCAGGGACGCGGTGTGCTGTTCAGCTAGAACCTCCGTGGGTGCAACGAACGCACACTGGTGACCTGCAGCACTCACCTGCAGGAATGCGATGAGTGCGACAACTGTTTTTCCCGAACCTACGTCCCCCTGCAGCAGGCGCCTCATCGGTACTTCACCTGCCAGATCCGCACTGATCTGGCGGGCGGCGTCATTCTGGGATTGAGTGAGTTCGAAGGGCAAGGAGTGCACCAGGCGCTCGAGCAGGGGTGCCCCCTCGGGGGACGCCACGGCGGAGATCGAGCGCGCACCTAGGCGTTGTGACGCGAGACCCGCCTGCAATACGAAAGCCTCCGTAAATGCGAGGGCTCGGCGGGCCTGCTGGTAGTCCTCGTCCGTCTCCGGCTGGTGCAGCAAGCGTAGCGAGCGCGCATAAGTGTCCATCTGGAAGCGCTCGCGGACGCAGGCGGGAACAACGTCGGGCACGTCTGCCTCATCCAAGTGGTCGAGCACCATGGCGATGGCACGAGCGATCGCCCACGATGTCAGCGTGCCAGTCGAAGGGTAGATCGGGATGGGGCGGGTGGCGATGCGTTCGATGTCTTCCCCGTCGACGCCCTCAAATGAGGGGTGGGTAAGCTGTAGCTTACCGCGGAACGCTCCCACTTTGCCTGCGAACAAAAATGACTGTCCCGGAGACAAGATCGTTTCGATGGGGGCGAGCCTAAACCTGCTCTTCGCGAAGAAAGTTGCTGAAAGAAACTGCACGCCGTCCGTGAGACTGACTTCGAGGCGCACGCCCGATCCGGAGCGATTTGCGACCAGGTGTGTGCCCACCACTTCGGCGAGGATCGTCACGTCCTCCCCTTCGCGCAGCGACGACAGCGGGGTGAGCCTGCCCCAGTGGTAGTAGCGGCGCGGGGCAACCATCAGCAAGTCCCCGACCGTGAGAACGCCTGCACTGCTGAGGCTCTTCGCGGTTTTTTTCGGTAGGCGCAATGAAAGGGGAATGTCGAGGGCGCTCACAACGAACACCCCGCAACCAGGCTCGGACCCGCTTGCCCGCCGTCCCACGTTTCCAGGTCGATCGCGGAGGAGGCGTCGCGTGTGGACAATAGTTGACGCACCGTCGCCACCGTGTAGGGTCCATCGTCATCGCGCGAAATCAACAGACGCCACGAGTGTGCGCCGCCGCGCGCGGCGTCGGCCAGGGCCTCAGCAATGCCCTCGGGGTCGCCGTCACGAGGCAGTGGTGCGGTGGTGCTCGACGTCAGCGCCTCGTGTGCACCGTCACGGAGCATACGGGCCAGAGTCGGCACAGCCTCGATCCCACCCGGTTGCGGCACGAACAGCGGGGCGCAAGCGCGTGCGACGGCGAGAACATCCAGGTCGTCGCGGCTATCGGCGCGCAGGATCGCGGGAACGCCCGGGGCGGGCGCTGGCAGCATCGAGGCCACCGTGCCCACGAGGGCGGCGCTGGCCTCGTCGCATGGGGCGACGAGTGTGACGCCCGTGCGTGAGCCCGCCGCCGAAACGATCCCGGCTGCATCGACCGCGCTGGGATTCAGGAAGACGACCGCTCCCGCGCGCGCCAAATCCTCGACGAGGCCGGGGGCGCGCGTACACGCAATGACTCGGGCGCGCTCGACCCTGCGCATCGGTCGGCGTTGCAGCAGGCGAACCCCTCGGTGAGTGAGCCCTTCGTCGGCGAGCTCGTCGATGCCGATCTGCGCGTCCGGGCGCGCGTCGCTGACCTGGAAGCGCACGACCTGACCCGAGGTGGGGTGCGCAGCCAGCGGAGCGGAGGTGTCCACGTGAAGGCGCCACTCCCCCATGCCGAACAGGTCCACACGCCCGACGTAGGACAGGCGCGCCCCCAGGCCTGTGAGTCGGGCCAGGAGGACGCGCAAGTCCTCCGCGACGCCCTCGACGATGATGTCGACAGTGAAGTCGCGGCCCGGCGGCGGCGAGGCGGGTTCGGGCGCCCGCGAATGGCGACGCGTCAGGTCAGCGAGCATCGCCGTGAAGGACTGGAGGATGCCGGCGTCATCTCGCATGGTGGCGTCAATGCATGCCAGAACCAGGGCGATGAAGGCTCCCCCCGGGTCGATCCTGCCCGTCGCCTCGTTCGTCGCGTCCACGAGGCCGATCTGCGCCTGGGAGGAGAAGCGGGAGAAGACGTCCTCCGCCTCGGGCAGCGTGGGCCCCAGCTCCGCAAGCTCACGAACCGCACCGCCGAGCATCTCCGCCAGCGCATCCGACCAGTCAATAAAGGCGGAGGACGGCGCAAGGGAGGAGGCGAGCATCCGACGCAGGACCAGGGGCGTCACCTGCGCCGCGTCCCCCAGGACCCCCGCCCACGCCTCGAACAGGGCGGCCAGGGCAACGCTGCTGTGCCCCACGCCCATGCGGATCAGGGTCTCCACGGCCACCTCGAGCGCGACTCGCAGATGCGCGCGCGGCTCCAGGGAATCCATCGCGGCCGCCAGGGCGGCCATCGTCGCTGCCGCATTCGTGCCGGTGTCGCAGTCCGCCCCATCCCAGCCGTCCAGGTCGTCAAGGAAAGGCGCGAGCCTGGTGGCCTCCTCGGCCCCCGCGCGGCACGCCGCGATGATCACCGATGCATTCAGTTCCATAGCTTCCCTTTCAAACCCCTAACAATTGTCCTCACGACCCTCGCTGTGTGCGACCTGACATGAACGGCACAGCGTGCGACTTGTTGAAAGCGCGCATCATCCGCTATTCTGTCATGGTTGCCTTCGGTTCAAGCACCGAAGGATGCGTTTCCCGCGACCGCGGGGAGCCAAAGACTGAACTGGAAGACATACCGAGGAGAACATCGTGGCTGCCGTTTGTGACGTGTGCGGTAAGGGACCCGGCTTCGGCAAGAGCGTGTCGCACTCGCACGTTCGCACCAACCGCCGGTGGAATCCGAACATCCAGCGCGTTCGCGCCCTTGTCAATGGGACGCCCAAGCGTCTGAACGTGTGCACCAAGTGCCTAAAGTCTGACAAGGTCGCCCGCGCGATCTGAAGGACACAACCGACGCCCATCGGGCGGAGGAACAACGCCCGCGACTGTCGTCGCGGGCGTTTATTATTTCCCTGTCGCTCCAAGGAAACCTCTCGTGCCAACAAGAGGCACGCCGCCCCTCCCGCCGTCCTCATCTCGAGGATTAACTGGGTTAAAGGACAAAACGTGTTGGTTATGTGGCGACTTGGGGTTAAAGGACAAAACGTGTTGGTTTGTGGTGACTTTTCGGCTTGTTGATGCGGGAAAATCGGTGTTGGAGGTGGTTGGGACCAACGTGGAGGATGGACAAAGCGTGTTGGTTTATGGTGACTTGTCGGCTTGCTGGTGCGGGAAAGTCGGTATTGGAGGTGGTTGTTTCAGTGCGAGCCTGTGCGTGGTCCCTTGATCTGTCGCGATGGGGCTTGCGCAGGTCGTTTGCGGCGACGGTATCCACCGTGCCAGGCCGCTGGCACGCCACTGGCTGCGCTACCGGCGGTGCTATGGGTGGCAGCGCATGACTCCCGCCCGGCGAGCTATCCCGCGAATGTCGCATGCAATTCCCCCGATACTGTGCCGCACCGCGCAACCATATTGTTGGAATTGCAACGTTTGCGGACACTGTTGAAAATTCACTCAATCGAATTGCATGCGAAACCACCCCGAGCGCGCGCTAGCTGCCTGCGCTCCTCCCCACACACGTGGACCCGACACCTCGCGCGTGGCCCCTCTAAGCCTTGCGTGGGTCCGACATTTCGCACGTGGGTCCGACGGTATGCGCGTGGGTTCGATGGTATGCGCGTGGGCGACGCCCACGCGCATCTCTAGGGGTTGGCGTGCGTGTCACGGGGTTAACGCGCATTGTCAGCGGTTCGCGAGCGGCACGCCAGGTCAGGCGCCGTTGCGCCCACAACGCAGACCACCTTGCCCACGACACCCCATTGTCGGCGTTTGTTACCGAGGTGGTCTGCGACTTGGGCGCCACGCTGCCCCGAGGCGCGACCTCACCGACAGTAAACGGGGGAATTGCACCATTAGAGGCACGACACGCCGACGACACGCCGAAGGGAGACTCCTAATGCTGCAAACCCCCCATCCAGCCCTGGGTGCGGAGGGGTCGCAGAGGTGAACTGCGTCCCGGAGTCGCCCGCATCACAGAATATCTGGGCCATCACGCCCATGCCAGCCATTGTTCGTCGAGGTGGTCTGCACTGTGGGCGCCACATACCCGCGAACAGCGACCTCACCACTCCGAACCGCGGCCTCACCACCCCGAACCGCGGCCTCACCGCCACCAAACGGTGGGAATTGCCCTACACGGGGACCCGTGCGTGACTTGCCTGCCGGTGACACCGCCACCAAACGGGGGGAATTGCACCATTAGAGGCGCGACACGCCGGCGACACGCCGAAGGGAGGCTCCTAATGCTGCAAAACCCCCACCACTACCCCCGGCGTCATGCTCCCGCACGGGTTGAACGCACCCGATCAGGTGGAATCCTCCCGATGGGGCGCATTCCGTCTGAGGCGCTACGACGCAAGCACGCTAGCACAATGACGGACGACGCAAGCGCACGTCACGGCCAACCCCATCGGCGGCGCGATCGCGCCAGCGCCACCGATACCTCCCCCGACGATGCTGGGACCGGGCCTCGAGCAACACGTTGCGGGGCGACTTTTCAGGCTAATCGTGAGGGACAGCCGGTATTGAAGCTGGTTGTTTCATCGTAGGGGCACGTACACCCTACACACTCGGTGCGGGCACCAACACCGTCCGCCGCCCATTGCGCGGATTCCCGCAGTCACAGGTACGCGAATCGGCGTCGGTGCTGCCGATCATTCATGGAGACGATCACTCCGATCAACACCCGGTGGAAACCGTTTTTTCGATGCTCACATCGAATGTCGGTTTACCGTCGGCATCAAGGATGAGTGATGCCGATTCGTCGAGTCTCAGCGACGCGATCGCGACTGCCGGCACTGACCGGAGCGAACCACCCGACGTATTCGGACGAATCAAAAACGAGAGATCCGACTGGAACTTGTTCGGTTCATAGTCCACGGTCTCGACACTGACAGGTTCGAATTGAACTTCCAAGACCGCCAAATTGCGGCTCTGCAGTGGAACCGGACAGTCACGATCAAGGTTCCCAGGAGGAGTCACGCACGAGTGAGTTTTCTCCGTAATTGCTGCGAGCGCCGCTTCACGAATATCCTGGGTGTATTCGGTCGTCACCACAACATCCATCACTTCAGAACCCTCTGGACGCCCATCGTTTCCCTTCGCAACGACCTCAACCGAATCAGCCTTGACGTACTCGCTGGACAATTCCGGTTCCAGGTTGTAGGTGCCGGGATAGAACGCCAGGAGAGCCCACCGCACACTGCCATCGATCGTCAGGGGAGCAGTAGCTTGCACATTGCCGACGGTCATGCCCTCCACGTTGCGTCCCGTCACGTAGATCCTCGTGATGAGGGGATCGCGAATCTCCCAGTTATCGAAAAAACCTAGCGTTGGAGCCCTCTTCACCACCCGGAAGGTCTGCGAAAAACGCTCTCCTCTGACGCTCATCGTGGCCTTTACCTGATGCAGAGAGGACGACGAACCCTCATTCATGTCAACGATCTTCTCGACGATCAAACGGTTGGGCGTGGCTCCAAGGACTTCATCCGTCAAAAATGCGCGCTGCTCGCTGGGAATGCCAGGATCGACCATCTTCGAGGCGGCACTGGCCTGCCCGCTGGACAGCAGATCGAGATAGCGCTGAACCTGAGCCTCGGGAGTGCGCATTGATCTGGCAACAACAACACCAACCACGCCCACGCCGATGAGCACGATCACGACGATGAAGGCGATGACCATGCCAACCGAGCGGCGCTTGTGGCGCGCAGATGTCGGATAAGCACCAAAATCCTTCCCGCCGAAACCTCCAGGGGAAGCTTGCGCGAGGGTTCCGTCTTCTAACAAGCGGACACGCGCACCCTGCGCGCTGACACTGCCGTCGTACGATGACGTACCACGGCTCGACATGTCTCCTCCAAATCGCGCAAACGAATCTCCGTTGGTGGTGTATTGACTCGTACCCACGTGTCACTCCTGACGTCTTGAGCGGCGGTGCACCGTGTCGTAACCAACGAGTACATTCTCGCCACATAGTTACCCAGACAGGATTAACGTTAAGCGCCGTGATAACGAAAAGTCAAAACAGCTGGGTTGCGGCACCTGAATCGCCGCTCCTCCAGCCCCACAACCGCACGAATGACCCCTCGCCGCCCGGTAAAATCTCATGGGCACAGATTCCACCGGGCAGCGAGGGACACGATCGCTACAGGAGCTGAGCTGCCAAGTCGAGCGGTGTCCCGAAACGGTGGTTCGTAATCGAAACCGCCTGCTCACGGAGGAACGGCGCCAGTTCCGAGTGCGGGCACGGCGTGACGGCGCCCGTGTACAAGGCAACATCGGGGCTGCCCCAGCTCGCGCGGCTCGCGTGAACCCACCGCTGCTCCGAGGTCTCTTCGCGCGGGCCGAGGATACGAACGCGCACTCCCAGGCCACCCGAAGTCGCTACGCCTGCCAGGCGTGCATTCCACGTGTGGTCGTCCTCGACACTCACGTCAACACCCGCGGACTCCAGGAATTGACGCAGCGGCAGCGGAAGGTCATCGGCAACGGACAGGCCGATGGGCCCACCCGCGAGGATACCCGCCGCCAAGACACGCACAGTATCGACCAGCGAGGTTCCACCCCCGGCACGCACGAGAACAGGAGTGGGACGGTAGCGCAAGATATTGCGCTCGCATGCCAAGGAGGTGACATCGCGGTTAACACCGTAATCGGAGGCCCACGCGTCGGCATCGGCGGCAAGCGCGCTACGCAGATCCGTCACGTCCGCCTCGGAAAGCTGCCCGCGCACCGACTCACACAAGGCGAGCACACCCGACGCAAGCGGCGCACGCTGACTGGCGCGCATTCCAACAGAAGTGTCGCGGACCGCCTCGATGTCACCCAAGCCCAACAGGTACGAGGGACCACCAGCCTTCGTGGTCGAGCCGATCGCAGAACGCTTCCATCCGCCGAAGGGCTGACGACGCACGATCGCTCCCGTGATGCCGCGATTGACGTAGAGGTTGCCGGCTTCGATTCCCTCCAACCACGCCGCGAGCTCGTCCGTGTCAAGGGTCTGGAGTCCGGAGGTCAGACCGTAGTCGACCTGGTTGACAGCTTCGATAGCTTCCTCGAGAGTATCAACGCGCATGACGCCGAGGACTGGCGCGAAGTATTCGGTCAGATGGAACTCGCTGCCGGGTACCACGCCCGCGCGGATGCCCGGGGTCCACAAGCCATCGCCCAGGTAGCGAGGCTTGAGCACCCAGTGTTCGCCCTCACCCAGGGTCGTCAGACCGCGCACGGCCTTCTCGTCATCGGGTACAACGACTGGGCCGACCTGGGAATCCAGGGATGCCGGTAGCCCAACGCGCAGCGAAGCAGTCGCATCCACGAGCTGGCGCGCAATGCGAGCGGAGCGTCCAGCCGAACCCACGAGGATCAGCAGGGAGGAAGCCGAGCACTTCTGCCCCGCATGCGCGAAGGCCGAATGGACAATGTCACGCACCGCCAGATCAGGGTCAGCAGAGGGAGTGACGATGATGGCATTCTTGCCACTGGTCTCACCCAACAGGTGCATGTCAGGCTTCCAGGAACGGAAGAGACGCGCCGTGTCGTAGGAGCCGGTTAGGACGACGCGGCCAACACCCTCGTGCGTCACGAGATAACGTGACACGTCACCGTCGTCGAGCGGGGCCAGCGCTACCAGCTCCTTGGGAACCCCGGCCTCGTGGAATGCAGCGACGAGTTCCGCGGCGCAGCGTTTGGCCGGCGGTGCGGGCTTGAGGATGACCGCGCTACCGGCCGCCAGCGCCGCAGCGACACCGCCCACGGGAATGGCAACGGGGAAGTTCCACGGGGATGCAACAACGGTGACGTCGACCGGCACGAATCGTGCCCCCACCATGTATGCTTCATCGGATAGTTTCAAGGAGGCACCCGCATAGTGGTGGCAGAAGTCGATGGCCTCACTCACCTCGGGGTCGGCCTGATCGATGGTCTTGCCAGCCTCAGACCCCGCAACCTCAATAAGCTCACCTCGGCGCGCCGCCAGGACATCGCCGACACGGTGCAGGGCGGCGGCGCGCTCCTCAGGAGTCAGAGCCTGCCAGGAGTGCGCGGCGCGCGCGCTCGCCTCGACGAGAGCATCAATCGCTTCGTTCGTAGCCAAGGCTTGCTCGCCGACACGCACCGCCTCGACACCCCGCGTCGAGGCCGGAATTGCCGCAGCAATGTCGCGCGCCCACTGCCGGTTGGCAGCCAAGGCCGGATCAGAATCAGGCTCGGAAGCGAAGGGACGATGTGCGCGCTCGGCGAGACTCCCCCGCTCGGCGGGAACACCCCCCTCGCGTTCAGCAAGACGGTCCTGGCGGCGATTGGGAACGGGTACGCAATCGTCCGGATCAACGTCGGAAAGCGCGGCAAGGAAACGATCGCGCTCACGAGCGAACACATCCTCATTGGAAACGATGTCAAAGACGCCGGACATGAAGTTTTCAGGCGCGGCGTTCTCTTCGAGGCGGCGCACCAGGTAGGAGATCGCAACATCGAACTCACGGGGGTTGACGACTGGGACATACAGAAGAAGAGAGCCGACATCGCGGCGTACGACCTCTTGGATGCCGGTCGCCATACCGGAGAGCATCTCGAACTCAACGCTGTCCTCGACGCCGCGCGCAGCGCGCAGCTCGTATGCGAAGGCAATGTCGAAAATATTCTGTCCGGCCACACCCAGTCGGATCGCGCGGGTACGCTCAGGTGTCATCGCCCAACTGAGCATGCGCTTGTAGTTCGTGTCGGTCGCCTGTTTCGACGGCCAGGTGGTGAGCTCCCAGCCGTGAATCTGCGCGTCCACCCTCTCCATGGACAGGTTCGCGCCCTTGACGACACGGACTTTGATACGCGAGCCACCAGCATCGACGCGCTGACGTGCCCACTCATGGAGGCGCTGGAGCGCACCGAGCGAGTCGGGCAGGTAGGCCTGCAGGACGATACCGGCCTCGTAGCCGCGCATATCCGGCTGATCGAGGATGGCTGTGAACACCGCGATCGTCAGGTCGAGGTCCTTGTAATCCTCCATGTCGAGGTTCAGGAAGGTCCCGTGATCGCGGGCGAGGCGGTAGAGAGGCAATAGGGCACGGACACCATGGGCGACGACTTCCTCGAAACCCCAGGGGTTGTGCGGGCCTGTTACAGCGGAGACCTTGATGGAAACGTAGTCAACATCGTCTCGCGTCACGAGGCGAGACACCTCAGCCAGGCGATGAGCGGCTTCTTTCTCGCCGAGGACGGCCTCGCCGAGGAGGTTGACGTTCAGGCGGTGTCCACCTTTGCGCAGGCGCGCGAGCGCCGGGCCGAGGCCCTTATCCGTCGCGTCGACAACGAGATCGCCAACGATCTCGCGGAACACGCGGCGGGCCGCCGTCGTCACAGTGTGGGGAGCCAGGTGCGATGCGGTCGCCCCAAGCCCCATCGCAGCTGCAAGAACCGGAGGAAGGAAGTTCTTGCGTCCGACAGACAGCCGCTTCATGGCTGCGCTGGCCACATCCAGATCCGCGGGTCGCACTACGTCATCGACGAATCGGGTGGTGAAGGTCAGACCGTCCGGATCGGAGAGGATGCGGGACAGGAGCTTGGCCGATTGGGGTGTCGGCTCGTGGGCTGACTCGTCTGCCCAGCGGCGGGCACGGGCCACAGCCAGCTCCCCCAGCGCCCATAGGTCATCGGGGCATCGTCGAGCGTTGGCATCGTGAAGTGGCGGGGTGGAAACAGCGGTGTTCATCATACGTAGACCTCCAGGCGTGAGAAAGTGTCGGCTCCTCCGCGTCACGTGCAGCGCCGCCGCTGGGCACGCTCGGCAAACCCCCGACATTGTGAAGCATGCTGGTTTGTCTATACTAACGCGCGCGAGGCTTGCCTGTAGCTCAGGCGCATGGCCGCAACACGACCGAACGAAGGACCTAAGCCCTAAACACTGCCGAAGCAGCAAGAAAGATCACTGCAGTGTGATATATCGCACATTCTTGCTAGTCTCTACAAGGAAGTGTCACACCTCGTTTACGAACGAATCAACCACCGGTCTTTAATGTCAGCGACAACCCCCGCAGTCACCGAATGCATGTCCACGTCACACCGACCATCGGCACGCGAGCAGAGCCACTGCACCTGCAGACCATCCGAGAGCGCGACGAGCTTGCGTGCAATCTGCTCACTCGGGGCATCCACACGCACTTCGCCGGTCACTTTTCCCCGTTCGAGAGAATCCCCCAGGTACTGAATCGCGGCCATCAAGTGGTGGCGGAACCATGGATGGGCCTGATGTTCCACATCGATAACGGACGCTGACATCGCTGTATACAGAGCGACACCATCGGGATGCCGTTGATTATGGGCCACCATCTCCACCCATGCATCGAGCGCAGCCTCTGCTCCGGCGCCCTCTCCGGGCAAACGGCTCATCGTGCGACGATCACGCTCTTCCAGGACGGCTGCCAACAGCTGGTCCTTGGAGGAGTAGTGGTGCAGCAGCCCAGCTTTGGAAATATCCGATGCTCGAGCAATGTCTGCCAGGGAGGTAGCGGCAAAGCCCCGGGTCGAAAAGAGGGTCAACGCTTCTGCAAGGATTCGTGCCTTCTTATCCTCACTTCCAGCTTTGGGTCGACCGGGTCTACGCGCACTTGTGACCTGTGCATCATTGCTCATGTGGGCTGCTCCATTTTCAGTGTGACAGAGTTACCAACAACCCATCATAGCGCGCCTCCGACTGCTTGCCACCACGTTGGAGAACAACCATGAAGAAACAGGGGTGGTGTGAGGCATTAGCCCCACACCACCCACCTGTTACCAGTCGAAGGTCACTTTGAACTGCGGCTTGCCCGACGAATCGAGAATAAGCGTACCGCTATCCTCCGCCTTGACGTTCACCGTGAACGTCCGTTCAATGTCCTCGACCTTACTATTGCGCCCCGAACCCTTGATCCGAAATGTTGCCCGACCCGTGTACGTGCGATCCCAGAACGGATCGGGCTGCAACGACGTGGGCAAGCTCGCGACCTCCAGCACCGACAGATCAGTGGATTGCACCTTCAGAGGACATGCCTTGTTGGTGTTGCCGGGGGCGGTCGCGCAGGAGTTTGTCAGAGCAATGGCAGCATCCAGTGCCGCCGAGGCCAACGCATCGTTGTACGCACCCGTCAACGTCACGCTGGTGCTGGCGACCCCCCTGCTGGTTGCGGCCATATCTGCCTTCACACGCGCCGTTACGGGTGCAGCGTCAATGTAGTCGCCAATGTCAGCTGGAGTGAAAGTATAGACCCCCGGGTAGAACACGTAGTCCGAGCCGCCCGAGAGAGCCCCGATATTGATCGACCCTTTCGCCCCGCCGACCGTGAAGTAGGAAACCTTCTTGCCGGTAATATTCACGCGCGCAACCAGGGCGTTTTGCATCTTCCAGTTTTTCAGCAGGCCCAACGTAGGCTTCGCGGCGGTCACACCGAAGGAATAGGTGAAGCGTTCTCCGTCAAGCTGCATCGTGGCGGTGACGGTGGTGACCTTGTTGCCCCCGTACGGCGCGGCGACAACGTCTTCAACGACGATCCGGGAGTTGGCCGAGGCCATGACCGCGTTCGTCAGGAACCCGCGCTGCTCATTGGCTAAACCCGGATCTGCCATCGCTGTCGCCGCATCGGCATTGCCGGCGGCCAGATAGTCCAGGTACTGGCGGACCGTGGCCTCTGGGGTACGCGTCCAGTTCGCGAACATGATGCTGAGAGCACTCACGCCGCCGATCACCGCCAGGATCGCGATCACGATCACGCTTTGCTTCATCCGACGGCGACTCGCCTGCGACATGGGAGTGAAGGCGAGCGCCGATCCGGGCTGGGACACGGGGGATGGACTCGCGTGCGGGGCAGGCGGAGTGTCAATGCCGACCTCGGGTACAGGCGGGAGACCCGCGGCGGTCGGTTCAGGGGCGGGAGGGGCGTCGATGGGCAGCGTGAGCATTGTCTGTTCGAAGGCCTCTGCAGGTGCGCCGGAACCCCCGTCGGGGGCGGGAGGAGGCGTCAGACCGTGGATAGTGTCATCGCTGTTCTGTGTCATCGATGCTCCTCACTGTGATAGTCTCCGTCACGCGCCCGCGAACGGGCACTGTGGTGTGCCTGTCGGTTACAAAACCCGCTAATTTTCTCACATGCAAAAATTCGATTCAACCTGCGTGTGACACCGGCTCTCACGCCATGGATCTGTTCGAGGAGAACACCCAGCGCGGACGCCGTCACGGGTCGGAGGGTGACGATGGCTTCATCGGGATACACCAACCCAGAAGTCAGGCTTACCATCCGACGTGAGCTTGAGTAGCCCATCGTTGCTGAATTGGACGTTGACGACCACCGTTGTGTCGACGTCGCGCGTGCCCGGTGTGGTGGACTTGTCGGAGTACGTCACCGCGAAAGTGACTGGTCCTTGGAAGACCCCCGGGTCGATGTCCATCGGCTCCATCGTTGTGGGCATTGTCTTGACGGAGATCGCGGTGACCGCGTCGCTTTGGAGGGCGGATGGGCAGTTAGAATTTTGGTTGCCTGGGATGGACGCACAGGAGTTCAGGAATTCCTTTGCGGATTCAAGCGCCGCCTCCTTCAGCTTATCGCTGTAGGTCGCTTCTAGGGAAACATCAGCGGCATCGGCATGGTTGGCGAACCTACCGTGGACGCCATCGAGGACGGTAACGGTCTTGGTGTTAACGTTCACGTATTCGCTCGGGGCGACGGGCGTGAACGTGTAGACGCCGGGGTAGAAGAGGTAGGTGGCCGACTTGTCGGCGACAAACTCTCGAGGGGCATCGGCGCTCACACCACCGACGGTGAACTGGGTGTATCCCTGTGCGTCGACGCTGACCGGAGCAGCCAGTGAGTTCTTCACCGTCCAGTTATTCAGGACGCCCATCGTCGGCTTGTCCTTGGTGACGGTGAAGGCGTGGGTGAAGCGTTCCCCGTTGACCTGTACGGTGGCCGAAACCTGACGCGTCTGGAGATCCTCATTCTTGTCGGCCACCACTTCTTCGACAACGAGCAGTGATTGGGACGAGGCCATGACGTCGTCGGTCAGGAAGACACGCTGGTCGTCCGGCACGCCCGGATCAACCATGGCGGTCGCCGCACTGGCCTTTCCAGAAGCCAGCAGATCCAGGTACCTGCGCACCTCGGCCTCGGGGGTACGAGAGCTATTGACAACCTTGATCGCCACCACGCCAGCGATCACCAGCACCACGAGGACACCAACGAGGGTTCCGATCACCATCGCTCGCTTCTTGCCCCGGCCAGGGGCAGGCGTGGGCGACACGCCTGCCCCAGCGGACGTCGGTGGAGCCGGAACCTCTGGGGTTGCGGGCGGTGCGGGTATCGGTGCCGCGTTCGCTTCATTCTTCTCAGTGCCCATCATGTGCTCCTCACAACGTTGACAATCCGCAGCCGGGAGCGAGACGCGTTCCGCGTGCCCGTCATCCAGCCGCTTTGGCGTGCCCAGTATCACGCTGTGCGCGCGGTCAGTCAAAGAACGATCACGGAGCGGATACGTGTTGCCCGTCCGCAGACGCGGACGGGCAACACGTGTATAGGGTGCTCGCTAACGACGCTAGAAGGCGAAGGACACCCTAAAGTCCGGCTTACCGTCAGCGGTCATCATCATCACTCCGTCGTCATTGAAACGCGCGTCGACCTTCACCGTCAGGCCGACGTCCCGAGTTCCGGGGAACAGTGCTCCCTCCCCTGTCGTGACCGTGTACGTCACGCCCCCAGAAAATGACGTTGGATCGAAGCTGTAGGACTCGAGAGATGTTGGCATTTCCTTGATGGAAATAGCGGTGACGTTTTCTCCCTGAATCAGGGACGAGCAGTCGTCACCCTGGTTGCCCGGATAGGTCCCACACGATTCAACGAGCGCCTGAGCCGCTTCGAGAGCGGCGGCTTCAAGCTTGTCGTTGTAGGTTGCTTTGAAGGTCACGTCACTCCTGCCATCGCCGCCCGCAGTGCGAACGTCGTCAAGCACGGAGACGGCGACGGGAGTCGTGTCAACGTACTCGTTGGGCGCGACGGGCGTGAAATTGTATGCGCCCGGATAGAAGAGGAAGGAACGCCCCTCCATGTAGAAGCTTGCCTTGTCGATAGAGGCCTTAGTGTCACCGACAGAAAATTGATCGATGCCGTCGCCGTCGACGGTCACAGGCACTGCCAGCGAGTCCCGAATCTTCCAGTTATCAAGGATTCCCATCGTTGCTTGACCGGAGGTGACCCGAAACGCGTGGGTGAAGCGTTCGCCGTTGACCAGCATGGTGGCGGTCACCGTGCGCGTGTCGGAACCCTCGTTCTTGTCGGCAACCACATCCTCGATGACCAGCAGCGAACTCGCCGAGGCCATCACGTCGTCAGTCAGGAAGGTACGCTGGTCGTTATTCACACCCGGATCCACCATGGCCGTCGCCGCACTGGCCTGACCAGAAGCCAGCAGATCCAGGTACCTGCGCACCTCGGCCTCGGGCGTGCGCGAACTATTAACAACCTTGATCGCCACCACGCCAGCGATCACCAGCACCACGAGAACACCCACCAGGGCGCCAATCAGCTTCACTCGCTTCTTAGCGCGTGGCGAGACGGGAGCAAACGACACCCCCGCAGCGGGCGCCACACCAGGACCCGGAACAGGGGCGGTACCAGGACCCGGAACAGGGGCGGTACCAGGACCCGGAACGGGGGCGGCGCCGGGAGTAGGACCAACCGTTGTTGGGGATGGCACAGGTATATCGGCGCCGATGGTTTCGTTGTTGTCAGTATTCACGACTCGCTCCTCACGATGCACAAAAACTCCGGCGTCGACATCGGGCGACAAACGAGGCGATACCGACCACCGGTCAAAAAGACGTGCCTATGATCACACGCCAGTGGGAAAGAGTCAAAGCCGGGTCACAAAGCGGATACGAGACATTCCCCGACCGTCACACGATCGGGGAGTGTCAGAGCGTCAAACCTATTCTACCTCGTACCTCAGCCAGAACTGAGGCTTACCAGCAGAATCGACCACCATCTTTCCGTTTTCGTCAAACTTCAACGTCGCGTACACAGTTGACTTCAGGGTGTAGATCGGAGTCCCGGCACCCTGTTGCACCTTAAAGAAGGCGTAATCGTGGAACTCGGATGGGTCGTCATCCCACTGTTTCGCCGTGGACGGCATCTGCTTAACCTCAAGAATGGTCAAATCTGTCCGCTGCAGCCCGAAGGGACACACCGTATCGAGATTCCCCGGAGGCGTGGCGCACGACGTGGTCTGCGCGACCATCGCGTCGACCGCAGCTGCAAGCAACGAATCACTGTATGATGTATCGACCGTCACATACCGAAGCGGGTCGGCACCGAACTTGTACTCGTCTCTCGCGGCCTTGAAGATGACCGGGTCGGCTTCGATATAATCCCCCGGGTCGGCGGCACTCACCGTGTAGACCCCTGGATACAGCATGTAGATCGGGGACGTGTATGGGAAATAATTGTCATCACTGACGGGCGCCGTCACGCCGCCGATGCTAAACGTCGACACATTCTTAATCCTGACGGCGATGGGAACGACTAGGGCGTTTTGGATCGTCCAGTTCTTGATGATTCCCAGTGTCGGTTTGCTTTCTTGGACTTCAAAGGGGAAGGTAAAATGGACATCGCCGACCGTCACTGTGGCGTTTACGGTGTGTTTCTTCGATGTGCGCCCTTCATCCCTGTCAACGACATCTTCGACCTGCAGCAGCGAGGTTGCCGAGGCCATGACCTCGTCCGTTAAAAAGACGCGTTCATCGTTGGCCACACCTGGATCAACCATCGCTGTGGCAGCGCTGGCGTTCCCTTGTGCGAGGTAGTCCAGGTAACGGCGCACCTGCGCTTCGGGTGTACGCATTGAGTTCGCAAGGACGAAGCTGCCAACGGCTACCACCACGAGTACAACGAGGAACAGGGCAGCGAAAAAAATGGGGTTGGCGCGCTTGCGCGGACGCTGGGAGACCGCAGTGACTAAGGGCTGAACTCCCCCAGTCATCGCCGGTGCCATCGCAATCGGCTCATCCATCGGAAACTGGCCCTGTCCAGGGCTGTATGTACAAGCCGACAGCGGGGCGGACATGCCTGGCACACTCGATGACAACGTCGGCGGATCGGGGACGGGATCGCCATCCATGCCAATAGCTATCGGACGGATCGCGCTCCCGGTCAAGTCATCACTTGCAGCATTCATTGCTCGCTCCTCACGGCGTCCGTCGGTGATGTCTCGGATAATCCACCAGAGACTTCCTCGACAAGCGATTACCACAACAGGGAAACTAGTAACACAGCCATATGCACCAGTCAACGTTAATCAGTTACGACTATGACAAGTTATATTGCCATGGTCGGGCAGAAAGACTGAGAGCCAACGACCGATCGGTGATCGAGATGGCGAGCACTCCGCGTCAACGCTTAAGCCACAGCCGGGTGTCTGTGGCCTCGGACTAGAAGGAGACGCGATCGACGATCGTCCCCTATCAGCTAGCTCACCACATCGTGATGTCACCCCTGTGCACCCTCCTCATGGGTGACGACCGGCAGCCCCTTGGTCGGCGGCACCGCAGCGTCACCGCGCAGACACGGGAGAGACAAGCCGGCGGTGGCCGGAACTTCCTCAGAGGTTTCAGCGAGCTTACGCGCAAGGCGCGACATCGGACGGGACGAGGCCTGGGTCCCTTCAGTCGACGCGGTCATCGTGACGTTCTCCATTCGTTGGTAGCTGTACCGCCACGCCTCCCAGACAACCCGGAGACACCATCAGCGGTCCACATCACATCAGTGTACGGAATCGGGAGAGAAATGGTCCCACGCCCCGCGCAGGATCTCCCCATCGAACATTGCACAGGATTCCTCGCCCGACTCGCATGCGCGGGTTTGGCCAACCACTCGAAATCCCTCCGGTAGTCGTACATCCGGCGGGAAAGCAGCAATCATGCCGTGTTCCTCTCCTCCCTGGAGTACCCACTTCACGGGATCGGCGCGGCAGATAAGAGCCGGCGCCTGCAACCGCCAGGCCTCGCGCTCGATCGCGGGCCGGTCGAATTCGATCACGACGCCCGAGGCCTTCGCAATGCGCGCGGCGTCGGCAGCGGGTCCATCCGACAGATCCATCATGGCTCGTGCCCCCGCGCTCGCAGCTGCAACACCGGAGCCAAGAGGAGGATCGGGCGCACGGTAGGTACGCACGAAGGGTTCAAGCTCACCCAACTGGCCAACGCCCCGGGCGCGAGGATCGACATGCCCACCCGCGAGCAAGTCCAGGCCCGCGTAGGAGAAACCAAGCGTGCCGCTGACGGCAATCACATCACCAGGTAGAGCGCCGTCGCGGCTCACGACCGGACCCGGGCAGTACCCGAAGGCAGTCACGGAGATCGTGAGCTTCTCCCCCGCGCTCAGATCCCCTCCCACGACGCCCGCGCCGACCTGACGCGCCCGATCCCCCAAGCCTCGAACAACGTCGAGGAACACGTCCGCATCCATCTGCCGAGGAGCCACGACCGAGGCCACGAGACCCGTCGTCCTGCCGCCCATCGCATCAATGTCCGCCAGATTCTGAGCAGCGACACGCGCTCCAACTTCGTAACCAGTGGACCACGACAGGTGGAAGTGCTGATCCTCCACCATGACATCCGTCGTCACGATGAATGACCCCTCGGGCGCCGCGATCTGCGCGCAGTCGTCACCGATACCGATAAGGGTGCGCTCACCGACAGGAAAATAATCGCGGAAGTAGGAGACTAATTGTGCCTCGGACAGGTCGGCTAACTTCATGTCACCCAGACTAGTCTCGCGCGCCACAGTGCGCCGTGATGACGACACTCAGAGCGCCATTCCTCGCACTGTCTGAGATGCGAAAAGGCACACTGTCGCCGCGCTCGCGACGTTGAGCGATTCAGCGTCACCACTCATCGGAATCGAGACAAGGGCATCGCACAGGCGCATCTGCGCCCCCGACAACCCCTTCGCCTCGTTGCCGAACACCCACGCGTGGGACTGCGAGAGACGCGAGCGTACGGAGACGCCCTGCACGAGCATCTGCGCCAAGTCGACGGATCCGGCACCGCCGCTGGTCCCCAGCAGGGCGGCACCGCGGCCGTGCACGAGGAAACGAACCTCCTCAAAAGATGGAACGACGCACACGGGAACATGGAATACCGAGCCAGCGCTGGCGCGCACGACCTTCGGGTTCGTCGCTTCCACTGTGCCCGCAACAGTAATGACACCCGAGGCTCCAAAAGCGTCAGCCGTGCGAATGATCGTGCCGACGTTGCCGGGGTCACGTCCCTGGGCGAGCACAACGAGTGTCTCCCCCACGCTCGGCTCCGGCAGTTCACGCACGAGGGCGTCATGGGACGCCACCGCGCACACACCCTGCGAATCACGCGAGAGCACCGCCGAGACCTCGTTCGTGACGGGGTGCACCCAACGAGTCGCGCACCGCGCCGCCTCCACGACGTCAGCGTGGGTGTCCCACGCATCCTCACGCACGTACACGTCACGGACAGCGCCGGGACGGAAACGCGCGAGTTCACGCACGGCCTGAGGCCCCTCCACGAGCATCAGGCCCGAACGCAAACGCGCCGAGCGCCCGACCAGACCCGACACCCTGCGCACGCGGTCGGCGCGGGGATTATCGAGAAGGGTCAGGCGCTCGGGAAAAGAACTCACCAATCAGGCCTTGGGGGCGTTGACGTCGGCGGGCAGCGCGTCCTTGGCGACCTTCACCAGCGCGTTGAACGCGTTAAGGTCGTTCACGGCCAGCTCGGCCAGCATACGGCGATCAACCTCAACGCCAGCCAAGTTCAGGCCCTGGATGAGGCGGTTGTAGGTCAGCCCCTGGGCGCGGGACGCGGCGTTGATGCGCTGGATCCACAGGCGGCGGAAGTCACCCTTCTTGGCCTTGCGGTCGCGGTAGGAGTAGACGAAGGAGTGAGTGACCTGCTCCTTGGCCTTACGGTACATGCGCGAGCGCTGGCCACGGTAGCCGGAGGCCTGTTCGAGTACAGTACGACGCTTCTTCTTGGCGTTGACAGAACGCTTAACACGTGCCATTTTCTATTGTTCTCCTCTAACTCGAACTCACTTGCCCAGCAGACGCTTGACGCGCTTAACGTCGGCGGTCTCCAGGACCTGGTCGGTCGCCAGGCGGCGGGTCTTGCGGCTGGACTTGTGCTCCAGCAGGTGGCGGGCGCCGGCCTGCTCACGCATGATCTTGCCCGAGCCAGTCGTGCGGAAGCGCTTCTTAGCACCGGAATGAGTCTTGTTCTTCGGCATTTCTATTCCTTCGTTGTGAGGCGATTACTATCGCCGTCAGTCCTGTTCGGCAGCTTTGTCGGCTGCCACTCGGGCCTGGTCCTTACTGGCGCGCTCCGCGCGCTTGCCCCGGCGCTCAGCACGCTCGGCTTCGCGGCGCTTGCGCTGCTCAGTCAGGGCGTCGGCCTTACGCTTGGTGGGAGCCAGCACCATCGTCATGTTGCGCCCGTCCTGACGGGGCATCGACTCGACGGTAGCGAGCTCACCGATCTCCTCGGCGAGACGCTGCAGGAGGCGAACGCCGGCCTCGGGACGAGACTGCTCTCGACCGCGGAACATGATCATGACCTTGACCTTGTCGCCGGCAGACAGGAAGCGCTCTACGTGGCCCTTCTTGACGCCGAAGTCATGATCGTCGATCTTGAGTCGGAAGCGGATTTCCTTTAGCTGCGTGTTCGCCTGATTACGGCGAGCATCACGCGCCTTCTGGGCGGCCTCGTACTTGTACTTGCCGTAATCCATGAGCTTTGCGACGGGCGGTTTAGCGTTCGGCGCAACCTCAACCAGGTCAAGCCCGGCCTCTTCGGCCAGACGCAGCGCATCCTCAACTCGGACGACGCCTACCTGTTCACCTCCGGGTCCCACAAGGCGAACCTCGGGGACTCGAATACGCTCATTGATGCGAGTCTCGCTGATGAGCGGCTCCTTCCACAGAATCCTTATGCGCGCAGCGAAAAGCCTCCGATACGCGACGCGTACGGAGGCTTCCAAGGAGTCAACACACACGCGTGTCGACCGCCAAACCCGATCCCCTGCGCTTCGCCCTGCGGGCGGCATCCTCTCAGGCGAGAGGCGGGTATCCAGGTGGGATTTCTCCGCTTGCGTTCCGGGCGTTCGCCCAGACGGTCAAACCCACACTACCAGAATCAACAGGAACACGCCATATCGGAAAGCATTGCCCTCCTCACTCACGATGACACGCTGATCGGGCCGAGACGAACTGGTCCCCGAGCGCGCTGGACACATCGACAACCGGCGCCCAGGGCAGGTCAACCATCGGCGTCTTCAGCGCAGCACGGGTGCAATCTCGACGCGGTCTGCCGAGGCAATCAGACGTGGACTGGCCCCGATCTGGGACAGCGCCTGGGAAAGCGCAGCCTTCATCGCCGAGGCATCTGCCCCATCCGCATAGGAGGCGCGGTCCACGGATACGACGACACGTATCAAGCCGTCGCCCGCATAGACGACCGACAGATCGACGATTGCGGGACAAACTGCGCCGGCCTCAGCCACGAGTTGGTCGCGCAAGGCCGTATCACGCCACGCGGGCAACCACGTGTCTCCCTGCGCGAGGGCCGCGACGGCCGGGCGCGGCAACACTACGGCGTCGGTACCCGGGTTCATGACGATGCGCCCACTGGTCTCGACCAGTGCCGTCAAGCAGATCGTGCGAACACTCAAGGCCATCGGACGGTCACCGGGGCGATGTGCGGACAGAGCCTGCGCCGATGAATAGATCGCAAGCGCCTCACCCGCGGGAGTGAGTACGCGCACGAAGTCGGTGGGAGCATGCTCATTGTCGCCCGCATGAACTCCCGTCACACGAGGATCTGGTTCAACATCAACGGGGACGATGACGCGCTCGACTGCAAGCGCATCCACAAGGGCCTGAAGTCGCGCGGCTCCGCCGTCAGCGCCCCGCCCCAACGCGAGTGCGCGAGTCGTGCAGGGCAGCCCCTGACCCACGTCGGCACGGTCGGGACTCGTCATCGACAGGCGCCTGGCCAAACGATTCTTTTGCTCCTCGGATAGACGGGCACCCATCACCGCTCCTCATGACCGGCAACCACCATCGCATCGGCCAGCGTGAAGGCGCCCCGGTAGAGCGCTTTACCGACGATCGCACCCTCAATATCGAGGCCGCGCAACGCCTCAATGTCAGCGAGTGAGTTGATACCGCCCGAAGCAATGACTCGCGCGTTCGTCGAGCCAGCAATGCGGGCAACCAGCTCCAGATTCGAGCCGTTCATCTGCCCATCACGCATCACGTCAGTCACGACCAGGCGAGCCACCCCAACCTCGTTCAGGAGACGCAGCACCCCCCAGACGTTTGCCCCCTCGCCGTCACCTCCGCGCGCAGCCAGCCGATCGCCGCGCACATCCAGGCAAACAGCGACGCGCTCACCGAAACACTCGATCGCCTCACACACCGCGTCGATGTTACGAAGTGCCTGCGTGGCAATATTGACGCGCGCGGGTCCCATCTCCAATCCGGCTTCGATCGCCGCTCGACTGGTGATACCTCCCGACAGCTCAACCGCGACTGGAACATCACTGATAACCCGGGCAAGAAGCTCAGCATTATCACCGCGACCGAACGCCAGATCAAGGTCCACCAGGTGCACCCAACGCGCCCCCGCCTCGTAAAAAGAACGGGCGACATCGAGGGGACTACCCCACGAGCCGCAATCCACCGATCCGCCAGACAGGCGCACCGCCTGCCCGCCCGTCACATCGACGGCTGGCAGCAGTTCAAGAACGCTCATGAGGACTTGCGACGGAACCAACCGAAGGGACCGCCCCCCCTGCGCGTCCCATCGGCACTCACCGAATCCGAGTAGTCGCACGGCGTCGTACGCCCAAGCAGCAGATCCTCAGTGGCCGCCGGCATCGCCCCGAGGAGCAGCCCCGCAGGAATCGCTTCCTCCGGCTCTCCGCCCACGTAACGCTGCGCAGAAATACGGCCAGACACACCCGGCTCAACGCCATCGCCCTCCACGAGCCAACTCATGAGGGCAACCGACCCGTACTTGGACAGGCGCGACACGGCCCGCGCGACACGATCGACCGCATCCGGCATCGGACGCTGGCCCGTCAGGAGAGCATCAAGCTCCTCCTCGTCCGTCGGGGTCGTCTCAACACGCAGCCACACAGCAGTCCAAGGTTTGAGACGCACGATAGATTCGCGGATGCCCGACAACGCCAACAGCGAGTGCAAGGCCTCGGGGTACGCAATCGGCGCGAGCACCAGCGCGACCGACAGGCGCCCCCCCTCCAGGTGCAGCGACTCGTCAACAGGCGTATCGTCCAGGTCACGCGCAGGCAGAGACGAAGCCGACGGCACGGTCTCCCCCAGCGATGCGACCAGCGACTGGAACTCCGCATCAATATCGTCGTTGTGAGCGCTCACCGCTCCTCCTTATTGTCTGTCTTCGACACCAAGGATACTGTTCAAACGCGCGCTCGCGCTCCACACAGCCCCCACCAGCGAAAGGACACCTCCGATGATGACCCCTACGATCCCCGTGCGCGGGCAAATTAAGCTCGGCCAATTCGTCAAACTTGCCTCCCTCGCGGAAGACGGCGCGCAGGCCCGCGCACTCATTCAGGACGGGGACGTGAGCGTCAACGGCGTGCGAGAAACGCGCCGAGGCCACCACCTAAGCGCAGGCGACCTGGTCGAGGTCGACGCGCCTTGGGGCCGGGCAGCAGCCATCGTCGGCTCCGCCTCATCAGACACCAACAACGCCGCATCCCCCCACCCATGAGCGATAGGTACATCACAGGGAAACGCACCTAGGCGCTAGTAACCACCCCACCTGCGCCCACAACCGCCTTGATATGGCTGAAGAAAGCACTGGTTTGTTCAACACGCAGCTTCGGGTCCAGTTCGACGACAGTGACGCGCCCTGGCTCCGTCAGGTGCAGACGCACCGGTGAACCTCCCGGGAAAGATTCAAGGACACCGCGCAAGTCCGTGAGGAGTTCAGGCGTGCAGCGTGCAGCCGACAAACGCAGGTCCAGAGGCTGGTCAGCCCCGCCCGACAGATCGAGAAGGGTCATCGACTGGCCATAGATGGTCATGCCCTCCTCACGCACGTTCACCTTGCCCTCGATCTGGACAATGATGTCCTGAGCCAGGTAAGTCTGAATCGACTCATAGGAGCGCGGGAAAAAGAGAACATCCACCGAACCCGACAGATCCTCGATCGTCGCAATCGCCCACGCGTTACCCTGCTTCGTCACCTTCGTGGTCACCCCCGACACCAGGCCGGCGATCTTCACGACGCGATCCGCCATCGCCTCTTCCGAACCCACGACCTGCGCGATCTCATAGTCCTGGTGGCGAGCCAACGCAGCCTCCACCCCACGCAGCGGATGATCAGAGACGTATAGGCCCAGCATCTCACGTTCAGCGGCCAGCTTCGTCTTACGATCGAACTCGGGCAGATCGGGAATATCGATCGTGAGGCCCGACCCTGAATCTTCTTCCTCCCCAAGCGAGCCGAAAAGGTCGAACTGCCCGATCGCCTCGTTGCGCTTGACGTCGATGATCGCGTCCACGGCCTCGTCGCAGCGAGCCAGGAGAGCGCGGCGCGTGTGCCCCATCGAGTCGAAGGCGCCAGCACGGATCAGGGACTGGATCGTACGCTTGTTGCACACCACCTGCGGGACCTTATCCAGGAAGTCCTGGAACGAGGAGAAGCGCCCCTTCTCGGTGCGGGTCGAAACGATCGCTTCGACAACCGGGCCGCCCACGTTCTGGATGGCATTGAGACCAAAGCGGATCGCCTCACCATCAGGGGCAAAATTGCCCATCGACGAGTTCACGTCCGGGGGCAGGACCGTAATGTCCATGTGGCGACACTCCGCCAGGTAGAGGGCACGACGATCCTTGTTGTCCTTCGTCGAAGTCAGCAGGGCCGCCATGTACTCGGTCGGGTAGTTCGCTTTGAGGAACGCCGTCCAGTAAGAGACAAGGCCGTAGGCCGCCGAGTGAGCCTTGTTGAAGGCGTAGGCAGAGAAAGGCACGACGACGTCCCACAGGGCCTTAATCGACTCCTCGGAGTAGCCGTTGTCGACCATGCCCTGACGGAAACCCTTGAACTGCTGGTCCAGGACCTCCTTCTTCTTCTTACCCATCGCCTTACGCAGGATGTCGGCCTGGCCCAGCGAGTAGCCGGCCAGCTTCTGGGCGATCTGCATGACCTGCTCCTGATACACGATCAAGCCGAAGGTCGTGCCCAGAATGTCTTTGAGCGGTTCTTCCAGCTCCGGGTGGATGGGCGTAATCTCCTGACGTCCGTTCTTACGCAGCGCGTAGTTCGTGTGCGAGTTCGCGCCCATGGGACCCGGGCGGTACAAGGCGCCGACGGCGGAGATGTCTTCGAAGTTGTCGGGCTTCATGAGCTTGAGGAGGTCGCGCATGCCACCACCATCGAGCTGGAAGACGCCCAGGGTCTCGCCGCGTCCCAGCAGCTCATACGTCTTCTTATCGTCGAAGGCCAGGTGATCGAGGTCCGGGTCCGGCTTGCCGTTAAGCGCAATGTTCTGAAGCGCATCCGACACGACCGTGAGGTTACGCAGGCCCAGGAAGTCCATCTTGAGCAGACCCAGCGTCTCACACGTCGGATAGTCGAACTGCGTGATGATCGCGCCGTCCTGCGGGCGCTTCATGATCGGAATGATGTCGGTAAGCGTATGGGAACTCATGATGACCGCACACGCATGCACGCCCCACTGGCGGGTGAGTCCCTCCAGGCCGAGCGCATACTGGACGACCTCGTGCGTGTCCGGGTTCTCCTCGTAGAACTTACGGAACTCCGAGGCCTCGGCGTAGCGCTTGTCCTTCTCGTCGAAGATGCCGTGGACCGTGATGTCCTTGCCCATGATCGCCGGGGGCAGCGCCTTGGTGAGCTGCTCGCCGACCTTGAAGTCCTTGCCGAGGATGCGCGCGGAGTCCTTCAGGGCCTGCTTGGTCTTAATCGTGCCGTAGGTGACGACCTGGCTGATGCGGTCCTCACCGTACTTGCGCTTGACGTAGGCGATGACCTCGTCGCGCCTACGTTCGTCGAAGTCGACGTCGAAGTCGGGCATCGAGATTCGCTCGGGGTTAAGGAATCGCTCGAAGATCAGGCCGTGGTCGAGGGGGTTGAGCTCGGTGATCTTCATGGCGTAGGCGACCATCGACCCCGCGCCCGAGCCACGACCGGGTCCCACGCGGATGCCCTGGGACTTCGCCCAGTTGATGTAGTCGGCGACGGTGAGGAAGTAGCCGGGGAATCCCATCGAAATAATGACGTCTTCCTCGTACTGGGCCTGCTTGCGCACGGCGTCAGGAATGCCGTTCGGGAAACGGTCACGCAGGCCTCGCTCGACCTCCTTGATGAACCACGAGGTCTTATCCTCGCCCTCGGGGACCGGGAAGTCGGGCATGTAGTTCGCGCCCTCCTTCGTAGTCGTGAAATGCACGTCGCAGCGCTGCGCAATCTCGAGGGTCGAGTCGCAGGCGCCGGGCAGCTCACTCCACAGCGAACGCATCTCATCCGAGGAACGGATGTAGTAGCCGTCGCCGTCGAACTTGAATCGGTCGGGGTCGTTGATGCGCGAACCCGAGTTGATGCACAGGAGCGCGTCCTGGATCTTGCGGTCGTCGCGCTTGACGTAGTGCGCGTCGTTCGTGGCCACGAGGGGCGCGTTCATGAGCTTGGCGATCTCCAGGACCTGCTGGTGGGTGCGTCGCTCGATGTCGATGCCATGGTCCATGACCTCGACGTAGAAGTTGTCCGCCCCGAAAATGTCGCGCAGCTCCGCGGCCTCAGCCACGGCCTCGTCCCACTGCCCCAAGCGCAGTCGCGTCTGCACGGCACCCGAGGGGCAGCCCGTGAACACGATGAGTCCCTCGTGAAACTGAGCGAGCAGTTCCTTGTCGGCGCGCGGCCACTTGCCGAACTGACCGTCCGTCGAGGCATACGAACCCAAGCGGAACAAGTTGAGCATGCCCGTCGTGTTGTAGGCGATAAGGGTCAGGTGATTATAGGAGCCACCGGCGCTCACGTCGTCGGGGCGCTGCCACGGCTCGCCCCACAGGACCTTCTGACGATCGAAGCGCGACGTGCCGGGGGTCACGTAGGCCTCGAGACCGATGATCGGCTTGACGCCGGCGTTCTTGCAGTTCGTGTAGAAATCGTAGGCACCGAAAAGGTAGCCGTGATCAGTCAGGCCGATCGCGGGCTGGCCCAGGCGCGCCGCCTCTTGCGCCATGGCTTTCGTCTTCGCAGCCCCGTCGAGCATCGAATACTCGGAGTGATTGTGGAGGTGCACGAAGGAATCAGCCATGCGTCGATTCTACTGTCCAGGACCCAGCCGGGGCCGCGCGACTCCCGGGGGCGCGCGGTCGTTCAGCTCACGGCTCACCGACGAGGCCGTGGCCGGGTTGCGCGGGCCCACTTCCCCGCGTCAGTCGCGGGGGTGGCGCAGCGTCTCCAGGGCGGCCTGAAGGTCGGCCGGATAGGGGCTGGACACGCTCATCGGCATGCCCGTGCGCGGGTGCGCAAAGCCCAGGCGCACGGCGTGGAGCCACTGGCGGGTGAGCCCCAGGCGCTCAGCCTGGGTGGGGTCCGCACCGTAGAAGGTGTCGCCGACACAGGGATGGCCGACGGCAGCCATATGGACACGAATCTGGTGGGTGCGCCCCGTCTCAAGGTGCACCTCGGTGAGTTGAGCGCCCGCCATGAGCTCAAGCGTGTCGTAATGGGTGACGGCGCGCTTCCCGCCGTCGATCACAGCCATGCGCCACTCGCGCGACGGGTGGCGACCGATCGGCGCGTCAATGGTGCCTGAAGCGGGGTCAAGGTGTCCGGCCACCACCGCGTGATACACCTTCTCGATCGTGCGCTCTTTGAAGGCGCGTTTCATGACCGAGTAAGCCAACTCTGATTTGGCGACCATCATCACCCCAGAGGTTCCTACGTCGAGGCGGTGAACGATGCCCTGGCGCTCGGGAGGCCCGTAGCTGGTGATCCGAAAGCCAGCTGCTTCGAGGTTGCCCAGAACCGTGGGCCCCGCCCATCCGGGTCCCGTGTGGGCGGCGACACCGACGGGCTTATCGACGACGACGATGTCCTCGTCGTCATACAGGATCGTCATATCGGTGACCGGGGTCGGCTTATTCTCAGGCTCCGGGATCGTCACCTCAATAATGTCGAGGGCGCCGAGGCGATCCGACTTCCCCGCAGCAACGCCGTTAATGAGGACGTGCCCCTCCCCCGCCAGCTCCGCGCAGCGCGAGCGCGACAGGCCGAGCATACGAGCCAGTGCGGCGTCCACCCGTTCACCCACGAGGGCATCCGGAACGGGAAGCATACGCGAGCTCACTGCTTCTCTCCCTTCGAAGGTTCACGGGAGAGCGTATAGGCGAGCAGCGGCGCCCCCAGAACGATCCAAATGTCCGCGACATTCCCGACGAAACAGGTACCGTAAGCGATGAAGTCAGTGACGTGGCCGATACCGAAGCCGGGTTCGGCACTGAGACGGTCGATAAGATTTCCGACGGCACCCCCTGTGAGCAGGGCGATTGACAGCAGCGTCGACGGGCGCTGGACGCGACGAGCGAGCACCACGAGCGCGCCGACAACCACGACGGTGAAAATCGTCAGGATCCAGGTGTTACCAGCCGCGAAAGAAAAAGCAGCACCCGAGTTGTGGACGAGTCGAAGCGACAGCCACCGCCCGATCAGGGGAACCGGCTCTGAGGCATCGAGGGCAGATCGCGCCCACATCTTCGACGCTTGGTCGCTAATAATCGCCACCGCACACACGAGGGCGGCCCACATCCACGTCGAACGGGTGCGGATCGGATGGGAGGAGTCAGCCATGGTTCCCTATCTTAAATGAGCGGTGGCGGCGCACCACGAAGTGCGCCGCCACCGCCAAGTGTGCGATCAGTTCTCGCCGTTGCCGACCTCGTTGAGGAGGGATTCGAGGTGGCTGCGCAGGTTCGAGCGGTACTCGGCCTCGAAGGTACGCAGACCGTTGATCTTGTTCTCCAGCAGTTCGCGCTCCTGCTCGAGCTGGTTGAGCAGCGAGTCTTTCTGCTTCTGAGCATCAGCGATGATCGTGTCGCGCTCGGCGTTGGCCTCGGCGATGATCTTCGCACTCTGCTCTTCGCCGTCGCGCACGTACTCGTCGTGGACGCGCTGGGCGAGGGCCAGCATAGAAGTCGCGGATTCGGCATCTTGAGAGCCGGTCAGGGCGGGAGCCGCAGGTGCGGGGGTCTCGGCGACAGGGGCCGCCGGGGCCTCGGCTGGGCTGAAATCAGAGTTGGAGAGCTCTGCAACGCGGCGCTCCGCGGCCTCGAGCTTCTCCTTCAGCTCCTGGTTCTCCATCTGCAGGGAGTAGATGGTGGAGACAACCTCATCGAGGAACTCATCAACCTCATCCTGGTCGTATCCCTCGCGGAACTTGACGTACTGGAACTTCTTGTTGAGGACATCCTCGGTAGTGAGCAGGGCCATTGCTTCGCCTCTCGGTCGTTTCGATTGGACACGCGGATTCCCGCATGCCTGGACGACCGGGAAGGCCGCCCGTGATCACGTCACAAAAATAATAACCGATATTGTCACACTAGCAACATTGATCACGGTGCAACCGCGATTTATGTGCGACCTCTCATGCTTTAATTTAATGTCTACTGGCTAATAAAAAAGAGAAAACGGACGAAACGCTGCGCAATCATAAGCACCAGAAATAACAGCATAAAACCGACATCAATCGACATTCCGCCGCCCAGACGTAGCGGCGGAACAAAGCGCCCAAACCAGCGAATCGGAGGATCGGTCAGCGCATAAAGGACATTCGCAAGAACGAGACCAATCCCTCGAGGGCGCCATCCGCGCGCGAACAACTGAACCCAGTCCAGAATGACGCGCGCAAAGAGCACCATCATGTACAGGTTGATGAGAACACTCAGCCCCCACGCAACCCAACTCACAACGATCACAACGAAGCTCAACCCTGATTGTAGAGGGAACCCCGTCGCGCCGACGAGGAGGTTTCTCCAGTGACCTCCACCGTGGCCGGGGAAAGCAGGAAGACGCGAGCAGTGACACGCTCAATGACTCCGCGTAGCCCAAAGGTCAAGCCGGCAGCGAAGTCGACGAGGCGGCGCGCTTCCTCTTCACCCATATCGGTGAGGTTAATGATGACCGGGATGCCATCGCGGAATGCCTCACCAATGGTCACCGCATCGGAGTACGCGGTGGGATGGATCGTCATGATGCGAGTGAGATCCTCGACAGGATCCTCGCGTCGAATGGCGGTCAGCGTTGGACGGGACACAGGCGTGATGTCAGCCACAGGTGCTACCTCTTCCACCTCGTCAAACTCTTCGAACTCATCAACGGGCTCCTCGGACGAGTACCAACCCATGAACTTGCGTGCGCGCGCACCGAACGAATCGCTCATCATTCCTCCTTCAGGCGATGCATAGCCACAAGCTACAGGCGCTTGACGGTCAGGAGGCGCAGCTGACTCGGCGCGTCGCAAGGAGCACTCCGGCGATGGACGTCACGAACAAGCTGCAAGATGGCGAAGCCCAGGCGACGCCACGCGACACGACCCGTGAGAGGCCACCCCTACGCGCTCAGGCGGGAGCAATGACGAGCGCTTGACGACCACATTCTCTGTCGCGACGATAGGAGAATAGCGTGGGCGTTTCCAACGTACAGCGGGAGTCACTGTCTACACGCACACCCCGTTCGCGCAGCTGCGATGCCGCGGCGCGGGGCAAGTCAAGGGAGGGCGTCCCCCAGGAGGTCTGGCTACCGATTCCCGGCATGATCTCCTCGCTCTGGCGAACCATGTCGGACGGGACTTCGTAACAGCTCCCACAGATAGCGGGTCCTATCAGCGCATCGATCGATCCATCTACGCGCGCTCGGATCAGGTCAACCGTCCGCATGAGAATACCCCCAAGGAGCCCACGACGGCCCGCGTGAACGGCGGCAACGACCCTTCCACCCGCTGCGGAAAATACGACGGGCAGACAGTCAGCGGTGAGGACAGCGAGCGCAGGAGCTTCCTCCCAGCCGCGGGCATCGATGATGATACCGTCGGCCTCGACAGGACCCCACTGGCCTGGCGCGCGATGGTCAAGCGCCCTCGCCGTGCTTGCCGCCGTTGGCACCCCCTCGACGGAAGTTATAACCTCGACAACAGTCGAATGCGTCTGATTCATCCATACGATGTCACGGCCCAGCACATCCGCCAAGGCTGCCCGGCGCGCGCGCACAAGCTCCGTTTGATCCCCGACATGCAAACCCACGTTGCCAGCGAGCGCACTGGTGCCCGGGTCCACCACGGTGAGGTGGACCCGGGCACCAGCCCATAGCGACATTGTCATCAGCGCAGGAACGGAGGAATATCCAACTCTTCCTTCTCGGGGGCCTCAGGGTAGATGCGAGGCACTTCGAAGGAGTGCTCAGAGGCGGCTTCCTCGTATTCGACAGCGGCAGCCGGAGCGGTCTCACGCACCGGGGCAGCAACATCCAGACGGTGCTGGGGGCGACGAGTAGACACCTGGCTCAGGCGCGTCGTCTCGGCGGCGGGCACCTTGGCTTCGGGCGCGGCGGGGCGTTTCTGAGCGACGGGAGCGGAAACACGAGACACAGCCGGGTGCGCCGGCGCGGCCTCCGCGACGTCATCAAAGCCGGCCGCGATGACCGTCACGCGGATCTCATCACCGAGGGTATCGTCAACGACAACACCGAAGATGATGTTCGCCTCGGGATGGACGGCCTCGCGCACCAGCTGCGAGGATGCGAAGACCTCACGCAGGCTGACATCGGAGCCGCCCTGGAAGAACATGAGCACGCCGTGAGCGCCGTCGATTGAGGCCTCGAGCAGCGGGGAGGAGATAGCGCTCTCAACCGCTCGCAGCGCGCGATCCTCACCGGTGGCCGCGCCGATGCCCATGAGAGCCGAGCCAGCGTCCTTCATGACGGACTTGACATCGTTGAAGTCAACGTTGATCAGACCCGGGGTGGTGATCAGCTCAGTGATGCCCTGAACACCGGAGAGCAGAACCTGATCCGCGGCACGGAAGGCATCGAGCACCGAGATACTCACGTCAGAGATTTCCAGGAGTCGATCATTGGGAATAACGATGAGGGTATCGACCTCTTCGCGCAGCGTGGTCACGCCGCCCTCAGCTTGGGCAGCACGGCGGTTACCCTCGAAGGAGAACGGACGCGTCACAACTCCCACCGTCAGAGCGCCGGCTTCGCGGGCGACGCGTGCGACGACGGGGGCCGCACCGGTACCCGTGCCACCGCCCTCACCGGCGGTCACGAAGACCATGTCCGCGCCGTCAAGCGCGGCAGCAATCTCTTCGATATGGTCCTCTGCTGCCTTGCGACCGACGGCAGGATCCGCTCCGGCGCCGAGGCCGTGCGTCAGTTCGCGGCCAATGTCCAGCTTCGTCTCAGCATCGGACATGAGTAGAGCCTGCGCGTCGGTGTTAACGGCAATGAACTCAACGCCCTTCAGGCCTACTTCGATCATTCGGTTCACGGCGTTGACTCCGCCGCCGCCGACGCCGACGACCTTGATCACTGCCAGGTGGTTTTGCGGTGTCGCCATGGATGTCTCCCTTGCATCAGACCCTCAACCTTTAGTTGAAGGTTGATGTTTAACGTGCTTCGTGTCGAAAAGAAATTAGGGGTCCGCGTGCGTTCATTCAAGCCAACACGCGGACGAAGAGGAAGGCTTAACTGGTCACAGGGTGATTCGGAGACGACACATCGTAGGTCGTCGCCGTCACGTTGGCAAGCAACGTAGCAAGAACCCGCGCTTTTTGAGGAGCATCCTCATTCGTTCCCCACTTGACAGTCTGCCCCCCACGCAGCGTAAACGTCACCTGCGTCCCGGAAGAGGTAATCGCCGACACCTGCGAGCGTGTCGACTCATCCAACGCCCCCAAGACGGAGGCAACATCAGAGGCCCCCGTCGCCCGGTCCTCGGAAAGCGTGAGAAGCGGATAGCCCCCCGCACTGCCGAGCCTCTCAAAGGCAACACCCTGGTCGTCAACCAGCCAATAGGAACCCGACGATGCCTCAACTGCCATACCCGCACGCATCGACACCGACACCCTCAAGCTCGTCGGCCACCGGCGAGACACCGATGCAGACTTCACTGCAACATTCGACTCAACCGCGCGGGCAACCGCCTGCGTATTCAGGCGCGTCAGAGGAACCCCCTCAAATCCCGCCACCGAGGAACGGACCGACTCAACCGTAACAAGCGCCCCATCCTCGCCCGAAACCTGAATGCTCGTGGTCGAGAGCGCGAACAGGGACGAAAAGAACACCACCCACGTCGCCCCTCCCACGAGTGCCGCCGTGACCACGGTCCAAGCGATGCGCCGCAACACGAGCAACCGGCGTGCGCGCGAACGTTCACGCAGACGATCACCCAAGTCCGTGGCATCGGCTCCGCCCAGCAGAGCAGCAGCATCAGCGGCTGCGATTGGTCTCGCCAAGGACGCGCGCTCACGCCGACGCTCAACGGAAGAAGAGACAGCGCCCTCCCTCCCATCCTCGGAAACACCCGTCACACGATCACGCGCCGATGAACGCACATTGGCACGCCGCGACTCACCGCCACCAGGATGCCTCCTCGCGCTGCGCTGCACACCCCGAGACACGACGCGCTCCCCATCTGGGGACCGAAGCCGCCCCGACGACACATCCCCGACTTCTCCCGCAGCAGATACCTCATCAGAGGCACGCTCCTCAGAAGACTGAACCCGCCGTCCCCCCGGACGCCTCGGAGACGGAGGCCTCATGCCTCCATCCGCTTCCACTCGTCCACGACATCCGACGCGCACCTGGTGATCGAACCGGCACCCATCGTCACACACACACCGTGTTCGGGGGTCAGGGACGCGGCCAAACGGGCTGCCTCGTGCATGTCCTCGACATACACGGCCCCGGGAATGCGAGATGAAATCAGCGTCGAATCGACACCGGGTTGCGGATCCTCGCGCGCACCGTAAATCCCCGCCAGCACAACATGATCCGCCCCGGCCAACGCATCGGCGAAACGCTGGGCAAAAATGCGCGTACGCGAGTACAGATGCGGCTGGAACACAACCGTGACCTCTCCCCCACTGGCGACAACACGAGCCTCACGGATCGCAGCCACCACCTCGGTCGGATGATGCGCGTAGTCATCAAAGAGACGACGCGAACCGACCTGACCACGCGCCTCAAAGCGGCGTGCCGCACCCGTAAACCGGCCCAACCCATCAGCAACAGCCTGCGGCTCCAGGCCGCACTCGATGCCAGCCACCCAGGCACCCGCTGCGTTCAGCACATTGTGCTCACCGGGCACGGACATAACCAAATCAGCGCTGCGATCCCCCCACTCCACGTGCGCGCACGTGGAGCGAGCATCAACCTGCACATCCGAAATCACTACGTCCGCCTCACACAGGCTGCGATCAGCGCGGCCATAAGTCACGACCCGCAGACCCTCAGCTCGAGCCGCGGCGGCCAGGCGCACAGCCCCCTCGTCCTCCGCGCACGTCACCAGCAGCCCACCGGGCACCATACACCTGGCGAACTCCACAAAAATCTGTTCAAACTCCTCGCGCGAACGATAGCGATCCAGATGATCGGGCTCCACGTTCGTCACGATCTCAATGGTCGGAGAATAGTTCAGGAACGACCCATCCGACTCATCGGCCTCGGCGACGAAAATGTCACCCGTCCCCAGGTGCGCGCCCGTACCCAACTGCGGCAGCACACCACCCACAGCAACCGACGGATCCAACCCGCACTGCGCCAACGCGATCGCCAACATACCCGACGTCGAGGTCTTGCCGTGAGCACCTGCCACCCCCACGAAACGCATACCCGACGCAGCCAACGCCAACGCCTGCGAGCGGTGAATAACACGCTGTCCACGCTCGCGAGCCACCGCCAACTCCGGATTACTCTCACGAATCGCCGTAGACACCACGACGACCGCCGACGGATCCACGTGCGAGGCGTCATGCCCGACAAACACCCGCACGCCGACCGCACGCAGATGTTCGAGCACACCAGAATCCTCTCGGTCAGACCCCTCGACGAGCGCCCCGCGCGACGCCAACAGCTCCGCGACAACACTCATCCCCGCGCCACCAATACCGATCAAATGGAAACGATCGTGCAGCGTTGGCTCACTCATGGCCGTCCTCCTTCACCTGTGCCAGGGCCAGATCCGCCAGCGCGCGAGCCGCGCCCGCACGCCCCAGCGACTGCGAGGCAGCCGCCATATCCGCCAAACGCGTCGAACCCAGCAACGGGAAGACGTTGCGGCGCACGAAATCAGCGGTAAAGTCCTTGTCGTCGATCAGCTGAGCGCCACCCGCCTCAACATGATCCTTCGCGTTCAGCCGCTGCTCTCCGTTGCCAATCGGCAGCGGAACATAGATGCACGGCAGGCCCAGTGCCTCCATCTCCGCGACCGTCCCAGCGCCTGAGCGGCACACCACGAGATCCGCGACAGCCAGCGCGTCCTCCATCGTCGTCAGGTAATCAATGACATGCCAGCGATCCGCCAGACCGAACGCTTCCACGCCCGCTCGCACCGGCTCATCCTTGCCGCGGCCCGTCAGGTGCACGACCTGAACACCCTCAGGCAGCGCGTCCGCCGCGCCCGTCATCGACTCATTGATGTGCAAAGCCCCCAAGGATCCGCCCGTCACGAGCAGCGTCGGAGCATCAGCGTCCACGCCCAAGCGCTCAGCGGCCTCACGGCGCGCCTGCACGGCCCCCTCCGAGGTAGATCGGCGACTCGCCAGGTCAGCAATAGCTGAGCGCAACGGCAATCCCGTCACAACCGTCTCACCGCGCTTGGCCGCCAGCGGCGAGGAAGGAAAAGTCAAAGCAACGACGGCAGCGTTGCGTGCACCCACCTTGTTGGCCAGGCCCGGGCGAGCGTTCTGCTCGTGGATGACGATCGGGACACCCGCACGCTTAGCCGCAATGTAAGCCGGAGTCGACACGTAGCCACCGAACCCCACGAGCACATCAGCGCCTTCCAAAGCCTTGCCGCAGCGCTTAACAGCATCGGAAAAACGAGACGGCAACGTGAAGAACGCCAACGAGGGGCGACGCGGCAAAGGAACACGCGGAATCTCCACCAGCACAAAACCGGCGGCGGGAACCAAATCCGCTTCCAACCCCGCCTTCGTGCCCAGCACAACGACCTCAGCTCCGTCCTCACGCAGCTGCGCGGCCGTCGCCAGAAGAGGATTCACGTGACCGGCGGTCCCGCCGCCAGCCATCACAACCTTGACCATAAGCGTCTCCTTAACGCGAGTGGGTGACCTAATGTTAACGAGCGGAGCGCCTGCGGGGAGCCACCCGCGGATCTCGACCAGCCGAGGCCTCGTCCGGCCTCCCAATCATCCGCATCCCCGCACGCGCACGCGCAAAGGATGCCACGACCGCCACCGAAGTGATCGTAAACAAAAACGACGAGCCGCCATAGGACACGAGCGGCAGCGGCACACCAATCACAGGACCCATACGAGTAACCGACAGAACATTAATAACCGTCTGGACACCGATCCACGTGCCCACACCCGAGGCCACGATAATGACGAACAAATCAGAGGACTCGCGCGCCACACGGAACATGCCCCACACGAGCAAACCCAAACACACCAGAACCGCCACGGTACCGAGCAAGCCGAATTCCTCGCCAACAATCGCAAAAATAAAATCCGTGTGAGCCGCTTGCAAATAATTCCACTTCTCACGCGACGCGCCCGGCCCCAAGCCCGTCAAACCACCCGACCCCAACGCCCACAGCGAGTGGTCAATCTGCTCCGGCGCCGACTCATCCGGCCCCTTCGACGTGCCAGGCAGAACCGCCAAAACACGTCGGATACGCGTCGGATTCGACAAAACCAACAAGACCAGGGTCGGCACAGCAAGCATGACGAGAACACCAAACCACCGCTTCGGCAGACCCGCCACCCACACCGCACCGAGCGCACCCATCGCGACAACCATCGCCGTACCCATGTCACGGCCCAGCATAACCGCGCCAAGCGCCACCAGGATTGGCACGGCAACGGCCACACTCATCGTCCTCACGTCAGAACGCTTCGACGCCGACTTAGACACCATGAACGCCAAAAAGATGACGAGCGCAAGCTTCAAAAACTCCGACGGCTGAGCCATGATGGGTCCAAGCTTCACCCAGTTCGCATTACCGCCCTCCGAACGACCCAGCGGGCTGAGCACCAACGACTGAAAAACGAGAGCCGTCACAAACATCGGGACAGCCAGACGCGCCAGCCAGCGCTGCGGCACCAACTGCACGCCCGACGCAATCACGAGGGAAGACACAATAATGAGCAGCGGGCGCGCGTACGCCGTATAGGGGTTCTCCCCCTGCGCGATGGAGGTGACAGTCTGAGCGGAAAACCCCATGACCAGACCAAAAAACGACAGCAGAAGAGCCGGGATAACCACCAGAAAATAGGTCGTCACCGGGTTCGATTCGTGCTCCTGCCCCGATCCGAAAAGAATCCGAGGCAGAGTCACAGTAGGAATGTGCCAGCCCCGCTTATTTGTCGCCACCGGCGCTCCCCCGCTGCGCCGCCAGACGCGCCACCGCATCGGCAAAAACATCCCCACGCTGACCATAGTTATCGAATTGATCCCACGATGCGCATGCCGGGGCGAGCACCACGGTGTCACCCGGACGCGACAGCGCCACAGCCTCGTTGACGACCGAGAACATCCAGTCCTCGTGCCCGTCCACCTCAACGAAAGGAACGCCAGGAGCTCCAGCCGCCAGCTCCCTGACGAGCACACTGCGGTCTGCGCCGATGACGACAACGCCGCGCAGGGTCGGCTCAACCTGGCTGATCAGCTCCGCGAAATCCTGGCCCTTCGGATCGCCGCCGACAATCCAGATGGCGCTGCGCGGCGGCAACCCGGACAACGACGCGCGGGCAGCGTGGGCGTTAGTCGCCTTCGAGTCGTCAATCCACGTCAGATCCGCGGCACGCGCGATAACTGCGCGACGATGCCCGGCGGGTCGGAAAGAACGCAAGCCGCCCTCCACGGCCTCAGGTTCAACACCGTAGGCACGCGCCAGGGCAGCTGCAGCCAACGCGTCCGAAAGAACAGCCGGAGAGGGGTGATCCCCGTATGCCTGAGCCAGGTCTGAAATACGGGCAAGAGCGACGGCATGGCGGTGGCGGTCGTCGACGAACGCACGATCCACCAGCAGGCCGTCAACGATACCGAACTGCGAGACCGCCGGAGCACCGAGCGTCAGACCAATAGCCCGCGCCCCCTCGACAACGTCCGCGTTTTCTACCATGGCCTCGATGCGCCGATCCGACGCAGGATACACGCACGCGCGAAGGGTGTTCTCGTAGACGCGCGCCTTGTCCGCAGCATAAGCCTCGACGCTGCCATGCCAGTCCAGGTGATCGGCGTCAACGTTCAGACAGACGGATGCCAAAGGCCGAACCGTGCGCGCCGTGTGCAACTGGAAACTGGAAAGCTCAACCGCGAACACTTCGGCATCTGAATCAATCGCGCGTGTAATCGGGGTACCGATGTTACCAACCTCTTCGGCCTCGACACCTGAAGCACGCAGAATCTCCCCCAGCATACCCACGGTCGTCGTCTTCCCATTAGTGCCAGTCACGGTCAACCAGGGGCGTCCGGCATGGGGACCCTCCTCCTGAAGACGCCACGCGAGCTCCACTTCACCCCACAGGTCGATGCCAGCATCCTGACACGCGGTGAAAATCGGGTGATGCGCAGGGATACCCGGTGAAACAACGACGAGGTCGGGGCGAGCATCCACGACAGCGGAGACGAGGACACCAGCATCCTCCTCGACGTGGACAGGCACGTCCGCGACATCGTCAAACGACAGCGCGTCGGTAGCGCGTGAAGCGAAGGCGCTCACCCGCCAGTGACGGGCAAGCAGCGCGCCAGCAGCGCCCTGACCGGACTTTCCCCAGCCGATGACGGCAGCATTCAGGTTCATCGAGCAGACACCCACTCAGCGTAGAACATGCCCGCTCCGGCGACCGCCGCGATGGCAGCAATAAGCCAGAAACGGATGACGATCGTGACTTCTTTCCAACCGAGCAGCTCAAAGTGGTGGTGCAGCGGGGCCATACGGAAGACGCGTTTACCCGTCGCCTTAAAGACACTGATCTGAATGACATCCGACATGACAACCGCCACGAAAAGTCCACCAACGACGATAGCTAGAAGCTGCGTCTGCGTCAGGATCGACAAACCAGCAACCGCGCCACCCAGGGCGAGGGCACCCGTGTCACCCATGAAGATCTGTGCGGGCGACGCGTTCCACCACAAGAAGCCCGCCAGCGCGCCGATCAGAGCGGCGCAGAAGATCGCCAGGTCCAAAGGGTCACGCGTCGAATAACACGCCGAATGGTTGACACTCGGCTGTGTACAGGCCTGAATGCGCTGGAAGTACGCAATGAAGGTGTAAGCACCGAAAACAAAGATGGACACGCCGGCTGCCAAACCATCCAGGCCATCCGTCAAATTAGTGGCGTTCGACCATGCCGTCACAATGAGATTCGTCCAAATGAGATACAGGATGACTCCAACGGCAGTGCCCGCTAAAGCGAAGCTCAGCGCAGTCGGTCGAGCAAATGACAGCGCAAGCGTCCCAGGCAGCTCACCAAATTCATTGGGACGGATAAGAGTTCCACCCGCGAAGAGCGAGGCAATGACAACCTGACCGATGATCTTACCCGACGGGTGCAGGCCAAGAGAACGCTGCCGCATAATCTTGATGCCGTCATCCAGCAGGCCGATGAGTCCCAGACCGGTGAAGAGAAACACCAGCAAGAAGCCCGACCATGAAGGACCCGCACCAGCGACCAACGCCCCAATCACCCACGCAATGAGCGTCGCCAGGATAATGACGACACCGCCCATGGTGGGAGTTCCGCGCTTCGTGAGGTGCTGCGTCGGCCCATCCTGGCGGATGAACTGACCGTACTGGTGCAGCACCAGGAAACGGATGAGCAGCGGCGTGCCCATCACAGACAGCGCCATCGCAATGATGAACGCAGCGATAAGACCGATCACCGGGTCATTCCCTTCTCCCGCAGGATGTCAGCTACCTGCCACGAATGTGAACCAAAAGAACCCTTCACCAGGACAACAGCACCGTCCTTCGCGAACTGAAGAGCCAAGCGAGCTGCGTCGGCCGGGTCCGATGCAACCTCACGATTGGGCACCGCCTCAGCTCCCTCAAGATAGTAGTGCGCGTTTGCCCCCAAGCCGATGAGCGTGTCCACGCCCGCCTTGGCGATCATCTCGCCGACGCGCATGTGCATCGATTGGGTGTCCTCGCCCAGCTCAAGCATCTCCCCCAAGACCGCAACCTTGCGCGCGTGGACACCAATTGAAGCCAACGCGGCGATACCCGCGCGCATCGAGTCCAGGTTTGCGTTGTAAGAATCGTCGATGAGCGTCAAGTCACACCCCTGTACGACAAGCTCATGGACATCCATACGGTGCGGGCTAAGCGCCCGCGCACTGGAAAGCACCCGTCCAACAGTCGCCAGGTCCACACCCAACGTCAAGGCACCGGCAGCGGCAGCCAACGCATTCGCCACATGATGACGCCCAACAATCAGGAGCGACACATCGGCACTGCCCGCAGGCGTCACCAGGGTGAAGGAGGCACGATCCGCACGGTCCACACGCACATCCTGCGCACGCACGTCGGCTCTTGGATTGCCCGACGCGGAGAAACGAATGACCTCACCCGTCGCCAGCGGTGCCATCGCCTCAACATTGGGGTCGTCAGTGTTCAAGATAACGCGCGCACCGGGCAGGGCTCCCAGAATCAGTTCAGCCTTCGCGGCTGCAACACCCTCAAACCCTCCGAAACCACCCACATGTGCGTGGCCGACGCACAGCTCGATGACCACGTCAGGGGCGACGATGGTGGTCAGGTAAGCGATATGACCAGGGCCGGAAGCACCCATCTCAAGAACAAGATGACGCGTCGAAGAATCCGCCTCCAAAGCGGTCAGAGGCAGACCAACCTCATTGTTGAAGGAAAGCTTAGGTGCAACCGTCGGCCCGTCGGCCCTCAGGATCTGGAGCAGCAGGTCCTTCGTCGTTGTCTTGCCGACGGAACCGGTCACCGCGATCACATCCAGATCTCCGCTTGCCCGCAGAGCTTCGACGTGCGCATGCGCCAAAGCCCCCAGCGCCTCGGTGGAATCCTCAACGACGATCTGAGCCACGGCCTCGTCAACCTCATGTTCAACGATAACCGCGACCGCGCCGCGCTCGAGCGCACCCGCCACAAAAGCGTGCCCGTCGGCGCTTTCGCCGCGCCGTGCGACGTACAGCGACCCCGCCTGCGCCTCACGAGAATCGGTCACCACTGGACCGGTAATACTCACGTCACCTCCAACGAGGCGACCAGAAACCGCCTGAGCAATCCACTGCGCTGATGTCTGCATGATTCTTCTCCTTCAGACTCACGGAGTCGTCGGATACAGGTTAGCCGACCCGGAGGAGGCCGGGATACCCAGGTTCGAAACAGCCGTGCGTGCAATGTCGCCAAACAGCGGCGCCGAGGAATCAGATGAGACCGACGCCACTTTCGGATTGTAGAGGATCACGGCGATCGCCAGACGCGGCGCATCAACCGGAATGATGCCCGCTGTCGTCGAGATGAGACCTGACGCCCCATCAATCACTGTCTCAGCCGTACCCGTCTTGACGCCCACGCGATAGCCGAGAACCTTCGACGCACTCGCCGTCCCCAGCTTGTCTTCAACGACGGACTCCATCATCGTCAGCAGCTGCGAAGCCGTGCCAGCCTCCATGACCTGTACCGGCTGAGTCCCCTCGGGAACCTCAACCGTGCCGTCCGCGTTCGTCCACGACTTCACGATGTGTGGAGAGATACGCACGCCACCATTCGCGATTGTTGCAAGGGCAGAGGCCTCCTGAATCGCTGTAATCGCATATGCCTGGCCGAACATCGTCACATAACGGTCACGCCCCTGCCACTCATCCGAACTACGCAGCAGGCCAGCGGACTCACCCGGAAGCTCAATGCCCGTCTCCTGCCCGAAGCCAAAAGCACGCATCATCGAATAACGCTGGTCGTCCGTCATCGTCTGACCGATCAGCACTGTGCCTGTGTTCGAGGACTCGGCCAGGATACCCGTCGCCGTGAGCGTCTCGCCATCATGCTGATGGAAATCCGTAATCAGCCCACCCGCGTCAGGCAGATCAAGAGCATACGGAACCTGGAAGACACTCGTGGGCGTAATCGTTCCCTGGTTCAGCGCCGCACCCACCGTGATGAGCTTACCCACCGAACCCGGCTCGAACGTGTCCTGCACAGCGTGCACCTTCTGCAGATTCGCATTGTCCGGCTCCTTCGAGTTCGAGTCGGCCATGACCAGCACGTGCCCGGTCGCGACATCCTCGATGACAACCGTACCCCAGTCGGCCTGGTGCTTGGCCACGCGAGTATCCAGTAACTGCTGCACCTGGTGCTGCAGGTCAGCATGCAACGTGAGTTCCACAGAGCCGCCATCTTTCGGCTCCACCGTCGTGCGTTTGCCTCCGGGCATCACAGCACCATTGGGCGCAATTTCGAACGCCTGCGCTCCGGGCGTACCCGTCAGCAGCGTATCGAACTGCGCCTCAATACCCGAAGAACCCTTTCCACCCGCGTCGACCGTTCCAATCACGGGAGCGGCGACATTCCCGTTGGGGTACTCGCGTTCGAAAACAGACTCCCACTCGATGCCGTAAATGTCGAGCTTGCGAATCTCACGATAGGTGACCGCATCAACATTGTGCTTGAGGTAAACGTAGGTCGAATCACCCAGCATCATGCCCCCCAGCTCCGACTCATCCATGCCAAGAAGAGGAGCAAGCTGATGGGCAGCCTCAGCAGGACCGCGCCCAACCTCATTACCGTCGTCGTCGCGGTGCACGTAGGAACCAATGTTCACCTGGTTGACGGCGATGTCGTATGTCTGGATCGAGTTGGCCAGCACGACACCCGTCGCATCAACAATGGAGCCGCGCGCGGCAGCAACCGACGTCGAGGAGGTACGCACACGCTGCCCCTGAGCGGCCAACGTCGGCCCCTCAACGATCTGAAGCTGTACGAGACGCACAACACACAGGCTGAGAGCTCCGATAATAGCGAACAGGATCCAACGCGAGCGCCCAATGACGGTATCCATACGAACTCGGCTCCGCGTTACTTGGCGGGAGTCCCGCCCTCAACGGTCCCCGTTTCGAGCGTGATGAAGCCAGACCTGCCGGCGGGCACCATGCCGTTCGTCTTCGCAGCCTCCTCTAGCTCCGTGGGCGACGCCTTGCGATCAAGCTCGGAGCGCATCGTCCACGACTGCGCCTCCAGCTCGTTCAGCGTCAACTGCTGCTCGCGGATCTCGAAGGACGTCTGCGCCATGCGCGTATTCAGAACCATCGAGACCACCACGGACGCCAGGGCAACAGCGACGAGAAGCATGAGGATAGCCACGGCAGAGCGGCGCGGGCGCGCCCCCTCGACAATATGGAACTCACGAACCTCCTCACGACGCAGCTCCGGGCGAGCCGCGGGACGTGCCTTCGCAGTTGCTGCACTCATGAGAAGTCCTTCCATTCGGAGATGAGTTCCGCTCCGCGCAATCGCACGGACGCAGATCGGGGATTGTGATCTTGTTCAGCTTGGTCGGCGCGATTCGCGCCCTTGGTGAGCAGTTTCAGGCTGGGCGCCATCTCGTCGGGAACAATCGGCAGCCCGGGGGGTGCGGCGCTGGTGGAACCGCGGCGCAAGATGTCTTTGACTAGTCGGTCTTCGAGGCTTTGGTACGACTCGACCACCAGGCGCCCTCCGACCCTCAGGCACGAGAGAGCACGCGGCAGGGCCCGCTCCAAGATGGTGAGCTCGTCGTTGACAGCCACGCGCAGCGCCTGGAAGGTACGTTTTGCCGGATTGCCGCCGGTGCGGCGCGCGGGCGCGGGGATGGCCTCGCGGATAATGTCCACAAGTTCGCCCGTGCGCGTGATGGGAGCGTCATCCCTGCGGCGAATGATCAGTCGCGCGATACGAGGCGCGAACTTTTCTTCGCCGTAGGTGCGCAAGATGCGAATAAGCTCCCCCTCCGAGGCGGTGGCCAGGAGGTCGGCGGCACTGTCTCCGCTGGTCGCATCCATCCGCATGTCGAGCGGCGCATCCTTCGAGTAGGCGAAGCCCCGGTCGGCCTCGTCGAGCTGGAGTGAGGACACTCCCAGGTCCATGAGGATCCCGTCAATGCGCGCGCCGGGACCGCACTGCTCGGCCACGGCCTCGTCGATACGATCGTAGGTCGTGTGGACCGCACGGAATCGGCTCCCGAATCGTTCGAGGCGAGCAGAAGCAAGCGCGATAGCCTGCGGGTCACGGTCGATACCGATGACGGTCAGGCCTCCGAAGCGCTCAAGTGCACCCTCGGTGTGACCGCCCATCCCCAGGGTGGCGTCCACCAAGACTGCTCCGGGGGTCCCAATCGCGGGTGCGAGCATGTCGAGGCACTCGGCAAGGAGGACGGGGACATGGCGCTCGGCAGCGGGGCGACCGATGCCGGCCTCGTCGGCCGAGCCTCCGGGGCGCAACGAATCGCGCACCGAGTCCAGTGCATGCGCCATGCCACGCCTCCTTGTCGTTCGTCATGACCGGTGTCCGACCCGTCCACCCAGGTCCCCCACCGTGCTCCGCCACCGGGGAAGTGATGTCGGAACAGCGGGCGGAGACCTCGGAGTACGAGTCAGAACATCCCGGGAATAATTTCTTCTGCTGTATTGGAGAAGACCTCCTCCTGGACCGCGAGGTATTCGCGCCAGGCCGAGGCGTTCCAGATTTCGGCTCGCGATCCCGCGCCGATGACGGCGAGCTCACGGTCCAGCCCCGCGTATGCGCGCAGGTCCGCTGGGACGCTAATGCGCCCTTGCTTGTCCGGAATCTCCTTATAGGCTCCCGAGAGCATCACGCGGATCCAGTCACGCGCCTGCTTTGAGGACAGGGGTGCGCGACGAAGCTCCGCGGTCATGCTCTCGAATTCCGCGGCGGGGAAGGCGTACACGCAGTGCTCTTGGCCGCGAGTGAGGACGATCCCGCCCTCCATGTCCTCGCGAAAGCGCGCGGGCAGAAACATGCGTCCTTTGTCGTCGAGCTTGGGCTCGTACGTGCCGAGGAACATGTCACCGCCCTCCCCTGTTCGGAACTTTCCCCCACTTTAACCCACCAAGCCCCATATTTACAGAGAAACGTGCGGCGTGGCGCGCGATACTCCTGGCATTTTTGGCATATTTTCAACGAAAAATTGCCGTGGAGAAAAGTGGAGGAAATCTAGCACACATTCCGCGCGCGAGGAGGAGCGCTCCATCCCGGACGATCCCCACTCCGCCCCAACCGGCGTCAACCGCGACCGACGCACGTGAGATATTTCCTTGATATTCCGCGGATTATCGACGAGGCCGGGGCGCACCCGGGCGCAGCTCCCTCACCCGTGGAGGGCTGTGGGGAGCACGGTGGGGAGGAGAGTGGGGAACCCCGTGGGGCACGGTGGGGAGCGCCGTGGGGAGGATTGTGGAGCGGGCCATGAGGCCCGCCCGGTGCGGATGGGGGTTTTGCACCATTAGACGCATCGCTACGGCGTGTCGCCGGCGTGTCGCGTCCCTATTGGTGCAATTCCCCCCTCGCGACAGGGAAGAGAGCGGGAAACCCCGTGGGGCACGGTGGGGAGCGCCGTGGGGAGGATTGTGGAGCGGGCCATGAGGCCCGCCCGGTGCGGATGGGGGTTTTGCACCATTAGACGCATCGCTGCGGCGTGTCGCCGGCGTGTCGCGTCCCTATTGACGCAATTCCCCCCTCGCGGCGTGGAAGAGAGCGGGAAACCCCGTGAGGCACGGTGGGGAGCACGGTGGGAAGGGAGCGGGAAACCCCGTGGAGCCCGGTGCCGAACACGCGGGAAGCACGGCAGGGAGGTCAGATCATGCCCTCACGGACAGCGAAGCGGGGGCGCGCCCACGCGCACCCCCGCCCCCAACCCGGCAGTCAGTCAGGTCAGTCATCGTTCTTTCGATCATCCCAGCGGCGCTCCTGATCCTGAATGAAAGAATCCCAGCCACCGGTCTCTTTCTCTTTGTCCTTCTTCTGCCTGGGTCGAACCCCGACCTCGTCAGAAAGCGCCGAACTCGGCCTGGAAAGCGCGTAAAGGATGCCGCCGACAGTAAGTGCGAAGCCAACGACCCCCAGCAGGATCGACACGAGCGAATAGCCGAGGGACACAGCGCCAACGAGGACAACCATACCAAGGACCGCCCCACCAAAACCGAGCGCGATGCGTCGAGGGGCGCGGGGGCCTCGAGCGGGTTCAGCATCCTTCTCGGGAGCGGAGGTAGACATGTGCGAGGCGAGCGCAGGGTCTTCCTCGCGCAAAGACGCCTCCATCTGCTCAAGGACCTTCTTCTCATACTCAGTGAGAGCCATTGCATGCCCCTTTCGGACGACTACTGCCCAAGCTTAGCGTGTGCCTCCCACGGGAGACGAACCAGCTCACAGGAGAGTCCCCTGCTCGCCTTCACCGGCTCGCGAGCCGCTCGCGCGCCTGTCCGAGACACCGGCCACGCGCGTTCCATCAACACTCCCGGCGGCATCTATGCCCGAGGAGCGCCTCCCGGGCAGTGTCTTGCCGAGAAGAGTTGCGGGAGCCAGAGCACCCGCACCGAACTTGGAACGAATCTGATCCATCACACGTTCGGAGGCTGCGGGGCGCTCGTCACGGTCCAGTGTGACGGCGACACCCCCCGCACGCGACTGGAGTCCCTCGACACGCACACCGAAGAGGCGCACTCCCCCGATGGGCATGTCCTCACGGGCAAACAGCGATTGGGCGGCGCGGGCTATGTCACGCCCAGTGTCGGTGGGAGCGACCAGGCTCATGCTGCGCGTGATCGTGTGGAAGTCCGCACCGCGCATCTTGATACCGACGCTCCAGCCGACGACATCCCCGGCACGCAGGCGTCGCGCACAGTCGTGGGAGGCAGCCAGAATGAACTCCTCAATCTGAGACCGCGAGCGCACGTCATCCTCGAAAGTTCGTTCCATGCCGACGGACTTCTCAGGTCGGGAGGTTGTGACCGTTCGGGGGTCGATGCCCCACGCTAGGTCATGGAGATGGTGGGCTGAGGCGACGCCGAGAAGCTTGGACAGGCGCGCGACGGGGGCATGAGCGAGGTCACCGATCGTATCGATCCCTTCACGATCGAGGATGGAGCCGGTGCGACCGCCGACCCCCCATAGTGCTCCGACGGGCAGGCCGTGCAGGAATTCCACCGTCGCGTCCTGCGGGATGAGGAGCAGGCCGTCGGGCTTTGCATGTGAGGAGGCAATTTTCGCCACCGATTTGGTGGCGGCGATGCCTACGGACGCGGGCAGGCCGACGCTTTCCCGAATACGGGCACGGATGATGCGGGCGATGCGAGTGGGTGGGCCGAGGCGACGTCTGGCTCCCGACACGTCGAGGAAGGCCTCGTCGATGGAGACCTGTTCGAGCACCGGCGTTATGGTGGCGAGGATCTCCATGACCTGCTGAGAGTAGTGCCGGTAGAGGGAGTGGTTGCCGGGGATGAACGCGGCCGCGGGGCACAGCGCGCGGGCGCGTGACGTGGGCATGCCTGCGCGCACGCCGAGGGCGCGTGCCTCGTAGGTTGCGGAAGTGACGACTCCTCGGCCGGAGGTTCCACCGACGACGATGGGGCGACCAATCAGACTGGGGTCCTCGCGCATCTCAACCTGAGCGAAAAAAGAGTCCATGTCCACGTGCAGGATCGGCGTGGCTGTATCGTCCGATCCCCAATCGCGTTTGGCGCGCGCATCCCTGGGAGCGTTTGACATGTCACCTCCTGACGCCGATGCCCCATCTCACGGTTACAGTGTCCACCATGGCACGCTCATCGTCGTCACGCGACATCTCCTTCGAAACGGATTTCAGCTCCGCGCGCATTCGCTGGGATGGTCCGCGCGCAACTCTCTTCCTGGACGGAGTGGAATCCTCGGCGGTGGACACGTCAGACCCGACGTACTTGGAGTTCGAGTACATGCAGCACATGAGCGTTATCGTGCACTCCTGGCTGGGGAACCTGCGCCGCTTTCGCGCGCTTCACGTGGGAGGTGCAGCGTGCGCGCTGGCGTGCGCGTGGTCCGGGCAATACCCTCAGTCGCGTCACGTCGCGGTGGAGATCGATGGGACACTCGCCGCGCGGATGCGCCAGTACTTCCCTATCCCGAAGGCACCGCAGGTAAAAATCCGCGTGGGCGATGGGCGTGTGGTTCTCGAGAGCACGCGAGAAGGGACTTTCGACGTGATCGTGCGCGACGCGTTTGCGGCCGGGGTGACGCCGGGGCATCTGCGCACGGTGGAGTTTGCCCACCAGGTTCGCCGAGTGCTCTCTCCCTCGGGCGTCTGCCTGGTCAACTGCGCGCACGGTGGGCCGGCCAATGCTCGCCAAGATGTGGCCGCCCTGCAGGAGGTCTTTCCCTTCGTGGCTACCATCCAGGATCCGAAGGTGGGGCGCGGCGGTCGGCGTGGCAACGTGGTCGCCGTTGCTTGCGCAGACAGTGTGGTGGATGCGGACAACATCGATCGTGCACTGCGCACGCTCGCGCTCCCTGCGCGCATCACCAGACCGACGGAGCTGAAGCGGTGGGTGGCGGGCTGCCCGCCCCTGATGGATGAGCAGGTCGGCTATCCGGCTTCTCCGTGACAGGGCCGCCCCACCGGCGCGTGCGCACCTGCTCATGACAAGGGTCCCGGCACTCCCTTTGGGAGCGTTCCCTTCTCGAGCGTCAATGCTGCGGGGTAGCCTCGCCGCTTAAGCGCGGTGACGCGGCGCAGAGGGTCCTGGATTGCGTCCGTTGCGGCGCGCCTCAAGGCGGGCAAGTACGTCTTCGAGGGTATCGGGCTTGGCCGCTGGCTGCTGGCCGTCGACACGGGGGGCGCGTTGGATGGACTGGGTCTCTTCCTCCTTGGCGCGCGAGACCTGGGCCAGGTAGGCCTCGATAACATCGCCAATGTCCTTAGCACCCTTTTCTTCTCCCCGCGTAGTGGCAGATTGCCCCATGCCGGGCAGCGGAATCGCTCCGTCGCCTCCGTTCCAGGCGTCAAAGTGTTCTTCGAGGGCGCTCACTGTGTGGGAGATTTCGGGGCTACCCTCAACGAGCTTCTCGATGCTCTCCTGATCCTGAGCGGCCCCCTGTTCGAGGTCACCCACAGGCAAAGAGAGGTCCGCGAATTTGGCGAGGGAAGTGAGCAGGGCGGAAGAAGCCGCCGGGTAGCCGGTGTCCGCCATGTAATAGGGGACCGCTCCCAACAGCGCGAGTCCACCGATGCCTCGCTGCCCCATGCGAATCTGCACGAAGGTGGACAGCGGCGCGGGGAATTGCATGTGATTCGTGATCTTGGGGCCACTGGTCGGCAGCAGCGACGCGTCGGTGGCCTGCACGTGCACGGGAGTAGGGCGCGTGTGGGGTACACCGGAGGGTACTCCGTGCAGCGAGAAAGTGATCTCAACGCCCGCACGCTCGCAGATGTCGTTGATCGCCTCCGTGAAGGACTCCCAATGAGAGTCAGGCTCCGCGCCGTGAAGGACCAGGATCGGGTTGCCCATGTCATCCTCAACCAGGTCGAGGACAGTCTGGGGCATCACCATGTCCGGGGAGGAGACCCAGTCCTCGACCGTCACGATGGGACGGTGGGAACGGTAGTCCATGAGGGTGTCCGCGTCGAAGGTTGCGACGCGCTCATTGTGCAGTGAGCGCAACATCTGACCGATGGCCATGCGCCCGGCACCGCCGGCGTCAATCGCTCCGTCGAAGTGAATGAGGAGGATTTTAGCCTTCGCGCCTGCTGCAGGCCCATCCTCGTAAAGGTCAGTCGCGGTGATGCTCACGTCTCCTCCTCATCCTCAACCTTCTCCATCATGCTAACGTACCCGCGAGATGCCCAACTCGTCACGTGGGGACACGTTTTGAGCTTGCGGCGAAGTTACCTCGTCTCGTAGTGACTGATCGCAGCGCAGCGACCAAAAGTGAGGAACAATAGAAAGCCACCAACAACGAGGAGGACGTATGACGACGGGCGCGCATCAGGAGCCACGCACGGACCTTCCGTTGCCTGAACAGGACTTTGTCGACAGCGCGTACGCGCGCTTGGACGCGCTGCGCGCCTCTTACCGGGAGCGTCAGGGACGTATCCATTCGACGCACGGGGTTGGGAACGCTCAGGCATGGACGGAGCGAGAGGCTCTCTCCGCGCACCTGGGGGAGATGGCCGCACGCTTGGAGGGTGTCGAGGAGCGCCTCGTCTTTGGTCGCCTTGACATGACGGATTCCTCGACGCGTCACGTGGGTCGACTGTCTTTGTCCCACGAGGATGGCACTCCCCTGCTCGTCGACTGGCGTGCCCCGGCGGCGCGCCCCTTTTACCAGGCGACGTCGGCCAAGCCTGAGGGCGTTGTGCGTCGCCGCCACATTTCGACGCGTGATCGGCGCGTGACGGGGCTGGAGGATGAACTTCTCGATGCTTCTGCCGCGCAGGGACTAGAGCTGCAGGGCGAGGGAGCTCTCATGCACGCTCTCAGCGAGGCGCGCGACGGGCACATGGGCGACATCGTCGCCACCATCCAGTCCGAGCAGGACCGTATTATCCGCGCGTCCGATAAGGGCCTCCTCGTCGTCCAGGGAGGCCCTGGAACCGGCAAGACAGCCGTTGCCCTGCACCGCATCGCCTACCTCCTCTACGCCCACCGCGAGCGCTTGGAACGATCCGGCGTGCTGTTGGTGGGGCCCTCGCGCCTGTTTTTGCGCTACATCGAGCAGGTGCTGCCCTCGCTGGGTGAAACGGGCGTCGTGTCGGTGACGATGGGCGATCTGGTGCCCGGCGTGCACGCCCGGGTCAGCGAGGACGAGGCCGTGGCTCGAATCAAGGGACTGCCAGCGTGGGCGGCACTCGTCAAGGAGGCGGTTCGGGCGCTGGCGAAAGTCCCCAAGGAGGACCAGAAACTGCGCGTATGGAACCGGACGGTCACGCTGACGCGCGCGGACGTCGAAGGCGCCCGTCGCCGCGCCAAGCGCACGGGGCGGCCACACAACGTGGCGCGCGAATCGTTCGCGCGTGAGCTTATGGATGTCTTAGCACTGCGCTTGGCGCGTGAGGCAGGCGACGCGGACTCGAATGGGAACGTTGATCCCGATATTAAACGTTCGTGGCTGATCGAAATCCGCGATTCGGTGGATTGCCGCCGCGCGATCAACACGGCGTGGATGCCGACGAGCGCGCAGACGCTACTGCGCAGGCTCTACGCCAAGCCGGAAGTTCTTGCGGCAGCGAATAGGCGTGCGAAGTCTCCCCTTCGCCCCGACGAGCTAGCGCTCCTCGTGCGGCCACGCTGCGCGCCCTGGACGGTGTCGGATGTGCCGATCCTGGATGAGTGCGAGGAATTGCTGGGCCCCATGCCTCCCGCCTCAGCTCCCTCCCGGGATTCAGACGCCGACGCGATTGAGAGGGCGCGCGCCGCAATCGAGGGGCAAAACCTGGGCGGCGGAATCGTGACAGCTCAGATGCTCGCCGAGCGCAGCGCAGCGCAGGAAGCGTTGGTTCCTCTGTCTGAGCGCGCAGCGAAGGATCGCACGTGGGCCTATGGTCACATCGTGGTCGATGAGGCGCAGGAGCTGTCTGCTATGGCGTGGCGCGCTCTCCTGCGCCGCTGCCCGTCGCGTTCTTTCACGGTCGTCGGTGACCTCGATCAGCGCCGGGGCTCCAAGCGGCCCGCATCGTGGGAGAAGGCCCTGGGCCCCGCAGCACGCGCCTTTGCTGCCGAGTACGCCCTTACTGTGTCGTACCGGACCCCCGCCACGCTCACCGCTCTAGCCGAGGCAGTGGTGGCTCGCGCCGGAGCACCCGTCCTCTATCCGATGACTGCCGTGCGCGACGTGGAAGGATGCTACCGGGTGACCCACGTGGATGTGCCCGAGGCCGCCCCGGCCTCGTCCCCGCAGGCCGACCCTCTGTGGCAGGCCGCACGCGACGCCCAGCGAATTGCTGAGGAACGCCTCGATCGCGAAGCCGGAGCGTCGCTGGGCCGCATCGCCATCATCGTCGGCGCGCAGCGCGCCCGCGCGTGGGGAGCCGATGCGAACGGCGAGACCGCGCTATCCGAGCGTGTCGCCTTTCTGTCCGCCAACGCCTCCAAGGGGCTCGAGTTCGATTCTGTCGTCCTGGTGGAACCCAACGAAATCTTGAGCGACGGCACCGGCGACCTCTTCGTCGCCCTCACGCGCGCCACCCACGACGTCCACGTCGTCCACGCCAGTCCTCTGCCAGCGGGCATGGAAGAGTGGTAGCGGCAGACCACACAGTGACGCGCCCACGCCGGCTTGGCTCCCATCTGCCATGATGGAAACATGACACGCGCACTGCTACTGGAAAACTCACACCCCATCGCCGACGAGATCTTCGCGAAGTTCGGTATCGAGGTCACCCGCGTGAAAGGTGCTCTGTCCGAAGATAACCTGATCGACGCCCTCGACGGCGTGGACTACCTAGGCGTTCGCTCCAAAACCGAGGTCACCGAACGGGTCCTGCGCGCACGCCCAAACCTGAAGGCCATCGGGGCTTTTTGCATCGGCACCAACCAGATCGACCTGTCCACCGCCACCGACATGGGCATCGCCGTGTTCAATGCCCCCTACTCCAACACGCGTTCCGTCGTCGAACTCGCCATCGGCGAGATCATCGACCTGTCGCGCCGCGTGACCGTGAAGAACTCGCGCCTGCACCGGGGCGTGTGGGACAAGAGCGCCGATGGCGCGCACGAGGTGCGCGGTCACACGCTTGGCATCATCGGCTACGGCAACATCGGAACCCAGCTGTCCGTCCTGGCCGAGGCCATGGGCCTCAACGTCATCTTCTACGACGCCGCCGAGCGCCTGGCTCTGGGCAACGCCACGCAGATGCCCACCATGGAAGCGGTGCTGCGCGAGGCGGACATCATCTCCGTGCACGTCGACGGCCAGGAATCCAACACGAACCTGATTGGGCGCACCGAGTTTGAACTCATGAAGCCGGGCGCCCTGTTCATCAACCTCTCGCGCGGGCACGTCGTCGACGTGGAGGCCCTGCACGCCGCGCTCGTGTCCGGACACCTCGGCGGCGCTGCCATCGACGTGTTTCCCGAGGAACCGCGCGCCAACGGCGATCCGTTTGCCTCGCCCCTAGCCACCCTCGACAACGTCATCCTCACCCCGCACATCGGCGGATCCACCGAGGAGGCCCAGTACGACATTGGTCGCTTCGTGGCCGCGAAGATCGGCGAATACCAGGCAAGCGGCTCCACCGATATGAGCGTGAACCTGCCGAACCTGACGATGACCCCCGGCAAGCGTTCGCGGTACCGCGTGCGCCTCATTCACCGCAACGTCCCTGGTGTCATGGCGCGCGTCAACCAGATTTTTGCTTCCTCCGAGGCAAACGTCGACGCTCAGATTCTGGCCACCGTGGACGAGGTCGGCTACGTGCTCACCGACATATCTGCCGGCCTGGGCCGCGAGGCCCTCGAAGAGCTGACCCACCTGCCCGAAACGGTGCGACTCATCGCAACTCCGCTGTAAAACTGTCGTATTCGTCGCGTTCCTCAGTGGTCTAACAAGACCGTAACTTACGGTATCGTAAGGGGGACATCTCCACAGGAGGACAGATGGACCTGACGTCGAAGCTGCGCGCACTGTACGCGCCCGGAGTCGCCTACGAAATAGCAACTCCCGACCAGCCGATCCCCGACATGGTCATGGAGGTCGCCTCCCGGTATCCGAAGCGTGCGGCCATCGACTTTTTCGCGCGTCAGCTCTCCTACGAAGAATTAGCCGAACAGATGCGCCGGTGCGCGGGAGCACTGCACCAGGCGGGCGTGCGTCCCGGCGACCGCGTCGCCCTCGTCATGCCCAACTGCCCCCAGCACGCGGTCGCGGTGCTGGGTACGATGATGCTCGGCGCCATCGTCGTCGAGCACAACCCGCTTGCACCCTCCGGCGAGCTGCAGGGCGAGTACGAGCGTCACGGTGCCCGGGTCACCATCGCCTGGTCGAAAGCTTTGGAGAAACTGACGTTCCTGGGGCGGGGGCACACCACCTTCTCCATGGACCTCACGACGGCGCTTCCCACGGCCTCGAGGATGGCGCTCAAGCTCCCCTTGAAGGCCGCGCGCGCCAAGCGCGAACAGCTCGAGAGCCCGCGTCCCACCTGGGCGCGCTCCTGGACGCGCGCGATGCGCGCGGCGGCGCCGTGGGAGGGGCAGTGTCCCTCCCACATGGACGACGTCGCCCTGCTCATCCACACGGGCGGTACGACGGGCGTACCGAAGGCCGCCGCCCTCACGCACGCGAACCTGCGCGCCAACGTCGAGGAATCCATCGCGTGGGTGCCCGTCCTCCACGAGGGTGCCGAGGTTTTCTACTGCATCCTGCCTCTGTTCCACGCCTTCGGCTTCACGATCGGTTTCCTGGCAGGCCTGCGCCTGGGTGCGACCGTCGCCATGTTCCCGAAGTTCGACACCGCCCTGGTCTTAGCCGCGCAGCGCCGACTGCCCTGCACTTTTTTCCTGGGCGTACCCCCGATGTATGAGCGACTCTTGACTGCTGCCGAGGGCACGGACGTGGACCTGTCCTCCATCCACTTCTCACTGTCGGGCGCTATGCCCCTGTCTGCACCGCTGGCCCAGAAGTGGGAGGAGGCGACCGGTGGCCTCATGATCGAGGGCTACGGTATGACCGAGGCCTCCCCGATCCTCCTCGGCTCACCCCTGGCGTCCTCGAGGGCTCGAGGGGCGCTGGGTATCCCCTTCCCCTCCACGCAGGTGCGCATCGTCGACTCCGAGGATCCCGGGCGCGACGTCGAGGAGGGAGCGGTCGGAGAACTCATCGCGCGCGGCCCACAGGTATTCTCTGGCTACTGGAACCAAGACGATGAGACCGCGGAGGTCTTCACAGCCGACGGATGGCTGCGCACGGGTGACCTAGTCCAGGTGCGCGACGGTTTCATCTACATGGCAGACCGGCGCAAGGAGATGATCAACTCCTCCGGTTTCAACGTGTATCCCTCGCAGGTAGAAGAGGCCGTGCGCTCGATGCCGGGTATCGCCGATGTTGCTGCCGTGGGTGTCCCGGCTGGCGAGAGCGGCGAGGACGTCGTCGCAGCCGTCGTTCTCGAGTCGGGCGCGTCCGTCACGCTCACCGACCTACGCCAGTGGGCAGAAAAGTCTTTAGCGCACTACGCCCTGCCCCGACAGCTCGTCGTTATGACGGAGCTACCTCGCTCTCAGCTGGGCAAAGTCATGCGCAAGCGGGTACGCGAGCAGATCGTGGGGGCTCGCGGAGCGACTTCCGAGGCCGTGGCGGGGGCCCGCGAAGCGGTGTCCGAGGCCGTGGCGGGGGCCCGCGAAGCGGTGTCCGAGGCCGTGGCGGGGGCCCGCGAATCCGTGTCTGAGAAGGTCGCCGGGGTCCGCGTGGCCGCGTCGGAAGCATCCAGCGAGGCAACGGCTGCCGTGCGCAAACTCGCGACGCATACGAGTGAGCGTTTCACGAAGGGTAACAAGTAGGACCAGCGTTATCGCTTGGACGATTCCTCCCGTATCCCTTGTGGACGCGGATGCTACTGGTCTCCAAGCAGGGTTGGGCCAACGGCTGGCCGCCTGCGGTTCGCGCGCGTCTTGCGAGCCTTCTTCGGGGCGACAGGCTCCTCGCCCGGTTCTTCCTGGGTTCGAGAAACGACGCCCTGGGAGCGTTCGCGCAGAGCACGAATTGCTTCTTCGAAATCTTCGAGCGTGTCGAAGGCCCGGTACACGGACGCAAAACGCAGGTAGGCGATGACATCCAGGTCGCGCAGGAAGGGCAGGATCGCCTTACCGACTTCGTTGGTCGATACGTTTGATACGCCGGTCGAACGCAACTTCTCTTCCACTTGCTGGGCGAGAATCGCGAGCTGGTCGTCGGAGACCGGCCTGCCTTGGCATGCCTTTTTCACGCCGGAGACAACCTTATTGCGGGAGAAAGATTCGACGACGCCCGAGCGCTTGACGACCTGAAAGGACGATGTCTCCAAGGTCGTAAAACGCTTCTTACAGTGCGTGCACTCGCGACGGCGCCGAATCGACGCACCGTCGTCGGCGATGCGCGTATCGACGACGCGCGAATCAGGGTTATGACAGAAAGGGCAGTGCACCCTTCAACGGTACACGTTGAAGTCCACCCTTGTCACAAGAGTCCCATCCGCCACCGCTATCGAACGGGCACAACGATGCGCTGTCCAGGCTGAAGAGCACCGTCAATGTCGTTGAGGCGCTCAATGTCCGCAACAATGTCCTCGAGCGGTCGCTCGCTTCGAACAGACTGTGCGAGCGACCAGACGGAGTCCCCACTAACCGCCGCCTTAATGACTGTTGGCCCATCGTACGCTGCGGGCTGAAGGGCCAATCCCAGGGCCCCTGCCCCCACCGACAGAGCGATCGTGGCGAGGACCCCCACCACAAGGGTACGACGGGAGGCACGCACCACGCGACGAGGTGCCACAGGTGCACGAAGGAAGGAGGGGTCATCCGCGCGCTGGGCTTCGACGCGTCGGCGCGCGGAAGGAGCGGTGGAAATGTCTCTCACCGTCGCTAGGGGCGCATCCGTCACAGGCCGCTTCGATGAGCGGCGCGCGGGGAAGGAAACGGTGGACGTGGCAGCGTAGGAAAGACTCATGGCAACCTCCAGAACGACGGATCGAACACATGTTCGTCGAACACCTGTACGATAGCATGCGCGGGCGACAATGTCGAGGCACACTCGAACATATGTTTCATACTCGCGCATTTACGGCTTAAACTTGACATCACCAGTGGACAACCACCCATGCACATCTGCATCCGCCCACACAGGAGGACCCCATGACCGACCGTCCAATCACCGATCGGCACCGCGCAATCCTGCGAGTTATCAACGACAAGCTGGAGGCCAGCGGCTTCCCTCCTTCAGTGCGCGAAATCGCATCCGCAGTGGGCCTCGCATCCCCTTCCACCGTCAAACACCACCTCGACGCACTCGAGGCGCAGGGCTACCTCGCACGCGAACCCGGCCTACCGCGCGCCCTCGACCTAACCGACAAGGCGCGCAGCGAGCTCGGCATCGAGGTGCCCGCCCCCTCCCCCGTCGTCCGCATTGAAATCCCCTTCTCCCACGTGGCGGAAGAGGGCACGGCGATCCCGCTCGTCGGCCGCATCGCTGCGGGTTCACCCATCACTGCCGAACAGCACGTCGAGGACGTGTTCCATCTACCCACCTCCATGACGGGGCACGGAGACCTCTTCATGCTCGAAGTCAGCGGGCAGTCCATGATCGACGCGGGCATCTTCGACGGTGACTACGTCGTCATCCGCTCCCAAAACGATGCGCGCAACGGAGAATTCGTGGCCGCCATGATCGACGGCGAGGCCACCGTCAAGGAACTGTCCATCACGGGCGGACACGTGTGGCTCCTCCCCCACAACCCGGACTACTCTCCCATTCCCGGCGACGAGGCCACCATCCTCGGCAAGGTCGTCACCGTCATCCGCTCCCTCTGACCCCCCCGCACATACCAATGGCGCCGACCCCAGACGGGGTCGGCGCCATTAAGAAAGGCGAAGAAGGCTCAGAAGCCCAGGTCGCGGGCCACCTGACGCAGGCGCTCGGCCGAGGCGGTCAGGCCGTCGCGCTCGTTGAGGGTCAGCGGCGGATTCAGGACTCGTCCCGCGCCGTCGCGTCCAACAATCGTCGGGGCGGCCATGACGACATCCGAGATGCCCTCCCAGTCCTCGAGCAGCGTCGAGATAGTGAGGACGCGCTGCTCATCGCGCAGTACCGCACCCGCGATGTTCGCAGCGGACAGGCCGATCGCGTAGTTCGTTGCTCCCTTGCCTTCGATGATCTTGTAGGCGGACTGGACGACCTCCTGCGCAATGGAGTCGCGCATGGCCGAGTCAAAGACGCGACCGCTCAGCGTCGGACCCCACTGGGAGAGCGGCACATTGCCGATCTCGGCGCTGGACCACAGGGCAACCTCAGAGTCGCCGTGCTCACCGGCCACGTATGCGTGAATGTTTTGCGTGGCTACGCCGGTCTCACGCGACACGAGGTAGCGCAGGCGAGAGGTGTCCAGCACAGTGCCAGAACCGAAGACCTGGTTGCGAGGCATGCCCGTGAGCTTGAGCGCCACGTAAGTGACGACATCCACCGGGTTGGTCACGAACATGAAGCGAGCGTCAGGAGCCACATTCTGCAGGTTCGGAACGATCTTCTTCATCAGGTTGACGGTCGAGCCGGCCAGCTCCAGGCGGGACTGCCCCGGCTGCTGCTTCGCGCCAGCCGTCACGATAATGAGGTCGGATCCGCGGACGATCTCAACATCGTCGGATCCTTCAATGGAACCGGCTGGGGTGAACTGGATGCCGTGGGCCATATCGAGGGCCTCGGCCTCAACCTTAGGCTTGTTGATGTCCTGGAGGACGATCGAACGCGCGTCGCCACGCATCGCACACGCGTACGCGACAGCGGTACCAACGGCGCCAGCACCGATAATGGCGATCTTTGAGGGTCGTCCAGAGGACTTCGAGGGGTACAGGGTCTGCGCTTTGTTTTCCACGTGTCTCTCCTAGTGTGAGCAGGCGCTTCCGTTGTTGCAGGTCATGGAAGGCCTGATGGCTAATTTACACGACTTTTCGCGTGTGCGAAACCACTTGCCACCTATTGATCACCGGCACTATTTAAACGTCGGAGTGCTCCTCGCACGACGTGCGGATCCGTGGTCGGCCACAGAGGAGGTAGCGACGCCAGGATGAAGGCGCCGTAGCGCTTCGTCAAAGCACGTGGGTCGAGAATGGCCACGACTCCGCGATCCTCGGTTGAGCGCAGCAAGCGCCCTGCTCCCTGCGCCATCATGAGGGCCGCATGAGTGAGGCAGACAGACATGAAACCATTACCCCCTCGGCGCTCAACGGCTTTGGAGCGGGCACGCGAAACAGGGTCATCCGGTCGCGGAAACGGAATCTTATCGATCACGACAAGCCGACACGCATCCCCAACAACATCAACCCCCTGCCACAGGGACATGGTTCCCACCAGACACGAATCGCGTTCCTCACGGAAACGCCCAATCAGCTGTGCGAGCGTCTCCTCCCCCTGGAGGTAGACCGTCAGCTCGGTACGCTCGCGCAGCGCCTGCGCCCCCGCCTGAGCACCCCGGCGCGAGGCGAAGAGCGCCAGGACCCCGCCCCCCGAGGCCTGGGCGAGCTCAACGAGTTCGTCCAGTAGTTGCTCCGAGGGGCCGTCGCGTCCCGGCGGAGGAAGGTGCCTCGCCACGTAGCGGATACCCTGACGGGCGTGGTCAAAGGGCGACCCCACGTCGATGCCGTGCCACGGCACGCCCGTCAGGGCCATGCCCGTGGCTTGGGCCATGTAGTCGAAGCTGCCACCCAGAGCCAGGGTTGCGGAAGTCAAAATCGCGCCGCGCTCACCGATGCCGACCCCGCCGATCGCCCCGGACACGTCGAGGGGTCCCACCGTCAGGCGGGCGTTATCGGCATCATCCCTGGTGATGTAGGCAATCGACTGATCGGGGTCGCGTCCCCACGCATCCAGCGCACCAATCAGCTCATCGATGGCTGCTCGTGCCAGCTGTTTTGCGGCTCCATCCCCCTGCGCTTTGCCCACCTCAGTACTTGCGCGACGAGCCGCATCATCCAGGACCGTCATCGCGTCCACGAGCGCAGAGGGGCGGTACTCCAGGAGTCCCTCCTGCACAGGTGCCATCGCTGCGCCCAGCCCAGCCCCGGCCTCGTCCAAGTCCGTGGAGTCGATCGACAGATTCGAGCGCAGGGAACGCGCCACGCGACTCACGCGCGCCACCGACAGGTCGGCGGCCGCCTGGGAGCGCACGCGGTCGGCCAGCTCGTGGGCCTCGTCGATGACGACGGCATCGTACTCGCCGAAAAGCTCGCCCTCCCCGCACGCGTTGATACCGAACAGGGAGTGGTTCGTGACGACCACGTCGGCCTCGGCGGCCTCCAGGCGCGCGGCCTGCGCGAAGCACTCGTCGATGAGCGGGCAGTGCTTGCCCAGGCACTCGGGCTTCGCGACCGACGCGTGGTGCCAGGCGCGGTCCGACACGCCGGGAACCAGATCATCGCGGTCCCCCGTCGTGGTCTCGCTGATCCACTCGCGGATGCGCAGGATTTCCTTGCCGAGCTCGCCCGTCGGGCCGGCTCCGATGTCCCGATCTTCGAACAGGGTGCCCTCCGTGGGGTACCCGCCGTCCAGCTTGTGCATGCAGGCGTAGTTCGACCAGCCCTTGAGCACCGCGACCTTCAGACGCACGCCCGTCGCCGAGGCGACCGCGTCGACGGCCACCGGCGCATCCTTGACGAGGATCTGGCGCTGCAGCGCCAGCGTCGCCGTCGAGACGAGCCCGCGCACACTGCTCACCGCGCAGTGCGTCAGCAGGGGCACCAGGTAGCCCAGCGACTTGCCCGTGCCGGTGCCCGCCTGCACCAACAGGTGCTCGCGGTCCTCCAGCGCGGCGGCCCCCTCGGCGACCATCGATGCCTGCCCCTCGCGCGCGGACCCGCCCATCGAGGAGACGACCGCGTCGAGGACGCGCCCCGAGGCCTCGACCAGGTCCCGGCTCACTGCCCACTCACCGTCGCATCACCCACGGTGCCGCCCACCGCCGCGCGGGCGATGACGGCTGCTAGCGCCTCGTCGACGCGAGCCACGATGCGGGTTCCGGCGTCCACGTATTCCTCGCGCTCCACCTCGCCCTCCTCGTGGATCCTGTGCACGAGGGAACCCGCCGAGTACGGCAGGACCGCGTCGACGGCGACCCGAGGCCGGGGCAGCATATCCTCCAGCGCAACGCGCAGCGCGTCCACGCCCCATCCGGTGTAGGCGCTCAAGGGAACCGCGCCGGGGAAGACCGTGCGCAGCAGGGCGATCTGCTCGGGCGATGCCAGGTCGGCCTTGTTCAGGGCGATCAATTCGGGGATGTCCGAGGCCCCCTCGATCGTGTCGATGACGGCGCGCACGGCCTGCACCTGAGAGACCGGGTCGGGGTGGGCGGCGTCCACGACGTGGAGGATCACGTCGGCCTGGCCCACCTCTTCCAACGTCGAGCGGAAGGCCTCAACCAGCTGCGTGGGCAGATTGCGCACGAATCCGACCGTGTCGGTGAGCGTGTACTCGCGCCCGTCGGCGGCGCGAGCGCGCCGCACGGTCGGGTCCAGGGTGGCGAACAGCGCGTCCTGGACGAGAACGCCCGCGTCCGTCAGGCGATTGAGGAGCGTCGACTTGCCGGCGTTCGTGTACCCGGCGATCGCCACCGACGGCACGCCCCCGCGCCGACGCGAACCCCGCTGCGTGCGCCGGGCCGGCTCCATGCGCGCGATGTCCGCGCGCAGCTTCGCCATGCGCGTGCGGATGCGGCGCCGGTCAAGCTCGATCTTGGTCTCACCCGGGCCCCTGGAACCGATACCCGCGCCGCCCGCGACGCGGCCACCGGCCTGACGGGACATCGACTCGCCCCAGCCGCGCAGACGCGGCAGCAGGTACTCCAGCTGGGCGAGCTCCACCTGCGCCTTGCCCTCACGGGACTTAGCGTGCTGGGCGAAAATGTCGAGGATTAGGGCGGTGCGGTCGACGACCTTGGCGTCGACGACGTCCTCCAGGCCGCGGCGCTGGGAGGGGGCCAGCTCCTCGTCAACGATGACGGTGTCGGCCTCCACGGCGCGCACGATGTCGGCCAGCTCGCGCGCCTTACCCGACCCCAGGTAGGTCGCGGGGTCCGGCTTCATGCGGCGCTGGATGATGCCGTCGAGCACGCGCGAACCCGCGGTCTCCGCGAGCGCGGCGAGCTCGCGCAGCGAGTTCTCCGCCTCCTCCTCGCTCTGGGTGGTGCGCAGTCCCACGAGGACGACCTTTTCGAGTCGCACCTGGCGGTATTCGACCTCGGAGATGTCCTCGCGGTCGGAGGCTCCCGTGTCGACGCGGCGCGTTCCCGCGCGGGCCTCGCGTTCGAGCGCACCGGCGTCCCCCGAACTGTCCTGCCCCGCGGTCGATGCGAGCGCCGTTCCCGAGCGCGCGAGGATGCGCGCGACGACGTCATTGACGCGCTCGTTGGCCTCGGTGGTCGAATCAGCGGAGGTTGTGTCCATGTCCGTCCTTTACGTGGGGCTTCCAGTGTCGCACGACGGGCCCTCATCTGCGTCTGCGCGCGCGGGCGCGATAGGCTTTCTTTCGTGGATGAACAGTACTTCACCGACTCTGCCCCCGCGAGCGCCGACGAGACTCGCCTCATCGAGGTGAGCGCGCGGGGTTTCGATCTGTCGATGCGCGTGTCCTCGCGCGTTTTTTCCGGGTCTAAGCTGGACCTGGGGACCCGTCAGCTGCTCTCGGTCGCACCTGACCTGCCCGAGGGTGGGACTTTCCTGGATCTGGGCTGCGGCTGGGGTCCGATCGCGACCGTCATGTCGCGAGAGTCGCCGCAAGCCACCGTGTGGGCCGTCGACGTGAACTCGCGTGCCCTGGATCTGACGCAGCGTAACGCCGCCGCCAACGGCGCGCGGGGCGTGCGCACCCTCAAGGCTGATGAGGCGCTCGCCGCCTCCATCGAGTCGGACACGCGCTTTGACGTCATCTGGTCGAACCCGCCCGTGCGCATCGGCAAGGAGGCGATGCACGAGATGCTGACGGCGTGGCTGGGCAGGCTCGCAGCCACCGGCGTCGCCTACCTGGTCGTCCAGCGCAACCTGGGCGCGGACTCCCTCATCACCTGGCTGAACGGTCAGGGCTTCGAGGCCTCAAAGTTCGCGTCGAAGAAGGGGTTCCGCATCATCGAGGTGCGCCCCGCCTGAGGCGCCTCGCACCACTGACGAGGCCGTGGCCTCGTCGCACTCTCCGGCGCCGTTTTCGTGGGGCTGCCTTCACGACAGGCGGATCTCCGCGACCCGGGTCGCGGGGCCGGTGAGGAACACCGAGGCATCCGTGATGCGCGGGGCGTTGCCGCTCCAGTCGATGACACCGTCCAAGCCCACGTTCACCCGTCCTCCGGGAACGTCGACAACCCACTGGGTGGGGGCATCGGATCCCCTGCGCAGGGCGGTGGCCAGGGCGGTCGCGCAGCAGCCGGTGCCGCACGCCTGGGTCTCGCCCACGCCGCGCTCCAACACACGCATCGCGATGTGTCCGGTGCTCTGCCCGGGTACGCTCAGGTCCACGACCAACTCCAGGTTCGTGCCCGAGCGCGGCGCCGGGTCGTAGGCGGGGCGCGCCGCGGGCGGGATGAGGGAGACGTCGACGGTGGGCAGGAACACCCCGCGCAGGGTGTCCTCATCGGCTAACTCAACGACCGTATGCGGGTTGGGCATTTCTACCCAAATGCCACCGAGAACCCCGTCGATGCCGGGGATGCTCACCTTGATTGTCTCGCGCGCCGGGGAAGCCGCCGGACCCATGTCGACGCGGTAGCGCGCTCCCTCTCCCTCGTCCTCCGCTTCCGGTGTCACGCGCTTGATACCGCCGCGGGTGGCCACTTCCAGCGTGGCACCCACCGGCAGGTCGACCAGGCCTTCACGGCGCAAGTGATCGACAAACACGCGCACCCCGTTGCCGCACATCTCCGCCTTCGACCCGTCGGCGTTGCGGTAGTCCATGAACCACATGCCATCACGCTCAACGGCCCGGATGAAGCCATCCGCACCGATCCCGAACGCCGAGGAACACAGAGTCGCGACCTGCTCCTCAGAAGGATCGTCTTCATCGAAGCGGTCCGTAGCCACAACGAAAGAGTTACCGGCACCGTGCGCCTTAACAACGCGAGTATGAGGGGGCAGCTGCGAGTTCACCATGCCCCCACGGTAGCGCCCACACCCCCTCCTCGCAGCCGCCGACCGCGCTACGAGCGCGCGAGCGCAGCCTCAGCTTCCCGCTCCGCCAGCTCAACCACGCGGGTCGCCACGGCATCGTCCGAGGCAAACTCTTCCACGTCCAGCCAATGCACGCGCGGATCCGGTCGCAGCCACTTGACCTGCCGGCGCGCCAGTTGACGGGTGGCCAGCGCAATAGAGTCCACGGCCTCGTCCTCAGTCATAATCCCATCGATGACCGCGAGCGCCTGCGCATAGCCCGTCGCCCGGGAGGCGGTCTTAGCCTCACGCAGCCCTTCGTCAATGAGAGCGCGTACCTCCTCAATGAGGCCGCCATCCATCATTGCGCGAGTGCGCGCATCGATGCGCGCATCGAGGCTCTCCGTCGAACGACGCAGCGCCACCATGAGCGCAGGAGAGACGAATTCGTGCCGGGGCATCGAGGACGAATAGGGCCTCCCCGTCAACTCGATGACCTCCAGGGCGCGCACGATTCGACGCGTGTTGTGCGGGTCGATGCGCGTCGCCGACACCGGGTCCAGAGCCTTCAGACGATCGTGAAGGCCGCGCGAACCCGCCGCCCCCTCCGCCTCCTCCTCCAGGCGGGCACGCAGGACCGGATCCGTCCCCGGGAACTCGATGACGTCCAGGAGCGCACGCTGATACAGGCCCGAACCCCCCGCAACCACCGCGACTCCCCTGCGCGCATGGATGTCCGCCACGTCAGCGCGCGCGTGACGCTGATAGGCGGCCACCGACGCCTCGTCTCGCACCTGGAGCACGTCGATCTGATGGTGAGCGATCCCCCGGCGCTCATTCACCGGAGTCTTCGCCGTGCCCACGTCCATGCCACGATAAAGCTGCAGCGCGTCGGCAGAGACAATCTCGCCAGCCCCGCCCGCTCCCAGTACACCCGGAAGGCGGCAGGCCACCTCGAGCGCCAGATCCGACTTACCCGACGCCGTGGGTCCCACAACCGCGCACACGAGGTCCGACGCACACGTCACACAAGACTCCATGGCCACCAGTGTACGGGCGCTAGCACCCAATACCACCCACGTGCCGCTAGGCTTAACACCATGAGCACAACTAACACCCCACCGGTCACCCTTGATCGCGTCACCCAGGCAGTTGAGGCCGTCGGCCTGATCCCCTTCGTGTCCGCCACCGGGCAGATCGCAGCTATCCTGCCAGGACGCACCGTACGCATTGCGGTGCCCGAGGGGCGTCCCGCGCAAGGCGTCGCGGACTACCCGCGGTTCTTCGCCCCCTCGCACGCCGATCAGATCGCATCCGCGGTTCGCCGCCTCAATGCCTCGACCTACGTGCCCAAGATCACCTCCGTCACGACCGACTCGGGCGCCATCTCCCTGCAGCTTCAGCACACTTTCAACTGGGTTGTCGGCGCATCCGAAGCACAGGTCAACGCCGAGGTCTCCCAATTCATCATGGCTGCCATTTCCATGATGAACCAACTCGATGTCATGTTCCCCGACCAGTGGACCAAGGAGGCCGACAATGCCTGAATGGAAGAGCTTCACCTTCGGTGAGGACGGGGAAGCCACCCCCGCCCCCGAGGCCACCAAACCCAGCGCCGCTAACCCCGCCATGGAACCCGACGAATACGCCGCCAAGTGGGGCACCGAGGTCTTAGAGGTCACCATCGAACGTATCTCGACCGTCCTCGACGGCGATGGCCTGCCGCACGCCACCCATGAATTCATCGTCGCGGCACAGCTCAACGATGTACCCTTCCAGATTCACCGTGAACCCGCCGACGCTCCCTGGGTGCAGATCGAGACACGCATCGTACCCCCAGGAGATGACCACACCGAGATTTCCCTGCAGGCCATCGCGAACCGCTGGAACTCTGAACACCTGCAGCCAACCGTCTTCCCCATCGAGTCCGACACGGGCTGGATCCTGGTCGCCGCCTCCCGCTTCTTCGTCGGCGAAGGACTCTCAGACCGCCAGATTCACGTCATGGCGCGACGCGGCCTGATTATCGGTTTGCAGGCCGCACAGGAACTGCCCGCCCTCTTCGATACGCCCGAGGAATCCGCAGAATAATACCCCGTCGGATACCAAACGACGTGCCCCGTTCCTCGCTTGGAGGAACGGGGCACTCTCGGTGAGTGTGCGCCGACTACATGCGACGGCGCAGCGTGTACCACCTGCGCGGTGGGGCCACGGGTCGCATAGGGGGCTCGAATCGACCCGCACTACCGAGAGTGCTCCCGCATGCCGATCATCTCAACATCATGACGATCGCCACGACTCAAAGGTAGCGCCTTAGACGCACGTCACACATGCGTTCGCCTGAGACATTTTCTCAACTTTCACCTCTGCGATGCGCAAACGTGCACACCCTTTTCCTTTCGATGCAGCTGACGCGATGTAGTCGCGCAAATCACGCGCGAGTATTCGCTGGAACACCCTGGCGTGCTCGTCAGCGCGGAGCACCCACGCGCACAGTCGGAATACCCAACGACACTGCCGTGTCGGGTTCCGGCGGGACTTGGCGCGCCTGCCAGGCATCACCGGCGCGCGTGCGACGCACCTCAAAGAGGCCACCCTGCGCGCCAGAATCAGCGATCAGATGATGAGGCGCACCATAGGTCACCGTCGCACGAATCATGTCGCCGGGGCGCGGGCGATCAGTCTCACTCATCCCCTCGGGCAGAGCCACGTGCACCAGGCGATTGTCGCGGGCGCGGCCCGAGATACGATGCGTCGCACCATCTTTACGTCCATCACCCTCGCAGACGAGGACCTCAACATCGGTCCCAGTCAGCGCCGCACTATCCTCAGCGCAAATTCGCTCCTGAAGCTTGATGAGGCGCTGGTAGCGCTCCAGTGCGACGTCGTCGGGCACCTGGTCCGTTCGATCGGCTGCAGGCGTACCGGGCCGACGCGAGTACAGGAACGTGAAAGCCGACGTGAAACGAGCCTGTTCCACGACATCAAGGGTCGCCTGAAAATCCTCTTCAGTTTCGCCGGGGAAGCCGACAATAATATCCGTCGTGATAGCCGCTTCGGGGATCGCAGCACGCACCCGTTCGAGGATACCCATGAAACGCTCACGGCGATATGAGCGACGCATCTGGCGCAGCACGGCATCAGAACCCGACTGGAGCGGCATGTGCAGGCTCGGCATCACGGTCGGAGTCTGCGCCATCGCAGCAATCACATCGTCAGTGAAGGCCGCGGGGTGAGGCGACGTGAAGCGCACACGCTCAATGCCTTCAACGCGACCAACAGCACGCAACAAGTCCGCGAAAGCACCGCGCTCACCGAACCCCACACCGTAGGAATTGACGTTCTGACCCAGCAAAGTCACCTCGATAGCACCCTGCGACGCAACAGCCTCAACCTCAGCCAGAATGTCGCCGGGACGTCGGTCGCGCTCTTTGCCACGCAGATGCGGCACGATACAGAACGTGCACGTGTTATTACAGCCCACAGAAATCGACACCCACGCCGCAAACGCACTCTCCCGGTGGGTAGGCAAGGTCGAGGGAAACACTTTCAACGATTCCTCAATCTCGACGGCAGCCTTGCGGTTATGCGCGGCGCGCGCCAACAATGCGGGAAGCACATCAATGTTATGCGTGCCAAAAACAGCATCGACCCAAGGCGCCTTGGTGACGATACCATCGCGCATCTGCTGCGCAAGGCAGCCCCCGACGGCGATCTGCATGCCGGGACGCTCACGCTTGACAGCAGCCAACTGACCGAGGTTACCGAACAGGCGAGTCGCCGCATTTTCACGCACGGAGCAGGTGTTGATGACGACGACGTCGGCTCCCATATCGCCAGCGTCAGTCGCACGCGCGGCGGCTTCGGGAACGGTGTCAACGGGGACGAGGCCAGCCTGCTCGAGCAAACCCGCCATACGTTCGGAGTCGTGTTCATTCATCTGGCAGCCGAGCGTTCGCACCGCGTAAGTGCGAGGTCGCACACCAGCCTGCGTCATCGTCGTATTCATCGCACTAAAGTCTAATCGCCCCTAAGGTCCCCAGAGAAGTCGAGCACATCACGCAGTAGAGCAAGCGCCGCATCAATCGTACCCTGGCGCACCTGAGCTCGATCGCCCTCCAGGTGGAGTAATCGGTGCTCCGTCCCACGTTCATGCGCGCAGGCAATGTGAACGGTTCCAGCGGGGTATCCGTCCGCGGGACCCGGCCCGGCCACGCCCGTCGTCGACAGCCCCATGGAGGCCCCGAACAGACGCCGGGCCCCCTCGGCCATCTGGCGAGCCACCTGCTCATCGACTGGTCCCGTCAGCGCCAGTCGACCCGATGAAACCCCCAGGACCGAACACTTGGTGTCAACGGCATACGTGCAGGCACCGCCACGCACGACGTGAGAGGCACCAGGAACGTCAACAAGACGCGCAACGAGGCCCCCTCCCGTGAGCGACTCAGCGGTCGCGACGGTCAGCCCACGGCTCGTCATTTCCTCGACCAGTGCTCCAACCTGCACGTCATCCATCACACGGGTACCTCCCAGCTCCAGCGGCCCTCATCCTCCGCACCACCAGCATGCCATTCGTCGAGAGCATCACGCACGACATTCGATGCCACAGACGAGGAATAGCCCTTACGAGCCAGCATCGAGCACAGTCGGCGATAAGCGGTGTCGCGGGGAACTGCTGCGAGAGAACGAGCCTTGCGAGCGACCAGTTGCCGGGCCCGCTCAGCCTCATCATCACGATCAATCTGCGACAGGGCACACTCGATCGTGTCACTGTCCAACCCCTTGCGCCTAAGAATCTCACGCAAAGCACGCCGCGAGACACCAGTGGCAGAAAAACGAGAGCGAACGAACGCATCCGCATACGCCTGATCATCGACCAATCCCACGGCCTCGAGACGATCAACGACCCCGAGAGCCAACTGAGGACTAAAGCCACGTGTCTCAATAGCTGCCGTAAGTTCGGCGCGCGAGCACGCGCGCACGTCAAGCTTACGCAGTGCCACTTCTCGCGCCGCCTCAATCGCTTCAGCCCCCGTCAGGGCGGCGTTACGTTCGCGCGCTCGGGCGAGCCGCTCACCCGGGGAGGAGCGACGGTGTCGTTCCTCCCCCAGCTCCGGATGGTCCTCCGGGTCCAGGTAGCGAACCACGACTCAGAAGCCCGCATCCTCGTCGGGATCAACAGCGGATGCCTTCTTCGTGTTCTTCTCCGGCTCCGGCTCCTCCGCGATACCCAGAGCGACCAGGATCTTCTGCTCGATCTCGTTGGCCAGCTCGGGATTGTCCACCAGGAATTGCCGCACGTTCTCCTTGCCCTGACCCAGCTGATCATCACCGTAGGTGAACCACGAGCCGGACTTACGAACAATTCCGGCCTCGACGCCCATGTCAATGATCGAGCCCTCACGTGAAATGCCCTTGCCGTAGACGATGTCAAATTCGGCCTGCTTGAACGGCGGGGCCATTTTGTTCTTGACGACCTTGGCACGCGTACGGTTACCGACGGGCGCCCCCGCTTCCTTCAGAGTCTCAATCCGGCGCACGTCGATACGCACCGAGGCGTAGAACTTCAGAGCCTTGCCACCAGTCGTTGTCTCTGGGGAACCGAAGAAAACGCCGATTTTCTCACGCAGCTGGTTGATGAAGATCGCAGTCGTGCCGGTGGCGGACAGAGCCCCCGTGATCTTACGCAGGGCCTGACTCATGAGACGAGCCTGCAGGCCGACGTGCGAGTCCCCCATCTCTCCTTCGATTTCGGCCTTCGGCACCAGGGCCGCAACCGAGTCGATGACGATAATGTCGATGCCACCCGAGCGGATCAGCATGTCAGCGATCTCGAGGGCCTGCTCGCCCGTGTCGGGCTGAGAGACCAGGAGGGAGTCGGTGTCCACACCGAGGGCGCGAGCGTAGACGGGATCGAGTGCGTGCTCGGCGTCGATGAAGGCAGCGTTGCCGCCAGCCTTCTGCGCGTTCGCCACAGCATGCAGGGCGACCGTCGTCTTACCTGACGATTCAGGACCGTAGACCTCAATGACGCGACCGCGGGGAAGGCCCCCAATGCCGAGTGCAACGTCAAGGGCAAGCGAACCGGTGGGGATCACCTGAACTGGAGGACGACTATCGTCTCCCAGGCGCATCACGGACCCCTTACCGAATTGCTTGTCGATCTGGGACAGTGCAACTTCAAGCGCCTTATTACGGTCGTTTGTCACGTTCTTCGCTGCGGGTGCTTTACGGGCTGCCATGATGGTCCTTTCATGCTGAGGCCTCTCCGGCCTGCGAGTGTCCTGGCCTAAATGACGCCCCTCTCCGAGGCGCCATGACGAGTATGCGACCGGCCATCGTCATCTACGTCCCGCACGCGCCCTCCCTGTGGACGACACGCACAAAAATTTCGTCGTCCACTAGCTTAAATGGAACAGGTGTTCGATTCGCGGGCGACACGCCGAGCCTCCCGGCAAACGGGGACTATCGGTCACGAACGTGGTGCTTAAGTTCCGGGTTTAGGTTGGGATTGCGGGCGAAAGTCGCTGTTATTTAGGTTCGGGCGGTTAAT